>Ga0078972_1000266_pt1 | contig 218128 bp, 200 predicted proteins | sample YelNatPaOPGAMG01_FD_67568 | JGI IMG/M metagenome (GOLD analysis project Ga0078972, IMG submission 67568) | Hot spring thermophilic microbial communities from Obsidian Pool, Yellowstone National Park, USA - OP-RAMG-01 (SPADES assembly) (version 2) | ecosystem: Environmental > Aquatic > Thermal...
GTCGCATCCTGGGGCTGGAGCAGGTCCCAAGGGTTGGGCTGTTCGCCCATTAAAGCGGCACGCGAGCTGGGTTTAGAACGTCGTGAGACAGTTCGGTCTCTATCCGCCGCGCGCGTCAGAAGCTTGAGGAAACCTGTCCCTAGTACGAGAGGACCGGGACGGACGAACCTCTGGTCCACCAGTTGTCCCGCCAGGGGCACCGCTGGATAGCCACGTTCGGACAGGATAACCGCTGAAAGCATCTAAGCGGGAAACCTTCTCCAAGACCAGGCTTCTCACCCATCAAGTGGGATAAGGCCCCCCGCAGACCACGGGATCGATAGACCAGACCTACACACCCCGCAAGGGGCGCAGGGAACTGGCACTAACCGGCCGAAAACTTACCCACACCCGCAACCACCCCACACCAACCCACACCCCCCACCAACGACCACAACAACACAAAGTTACGGCGGCCACAGCGACAGGGAAACGCCCGGACCCATCCCGAACCCGGAAGCTAAGCCTGCCAGCGCCGATGATACTACCCAACCCGGGTGGAAAAGTAGGACACCGCCGAACACGATTTAAAGTCCTGTGCCCCCCAATTCGATTGGGGGGCACAGGCATTTCGTCGATAAGGCTCAATCGAAGAGGGATAGCGCCGAGGACTTCCGTTCTTTCTCCAATGCGAGCAGCGCTCGTTTGCGCTCCACGCCGCCGCCGTAGCCGGCAAGGTCACCGTTTGCGCCGATTACCCGATGGCAGGGCACGATGATGGCGATCGGATTGCGCCCATTCGCCAATCCGACTGCGCGGGCTGCCCCGGCGGCGCCGATTTGTTCGGCGATCTCGCCATAGGATCGAGTTTCGCCGTATGGGATGGTCGTCAGCGCCTGCCAGACCCGCCGCTGAAACTCCGTACCGCTCATACTGAGTTCCAGGTCGAAGTCGCTGCGTTCGCCGGCAAAATATCCGCGTAGTTGATCGACGGCGTCGGGAAACGCGCCGTCGTCGAGCACCCAGCCGACACGGTTCGGCTCGTGGGTCTGATCCACCATGCGCAGGTTCGTCAGTACGTGACCACGCCCGGCCAGGGTCAGCAGGCCGATCGGGCTGTCGATAGTGCGGTAGCAAATCATGCGATCTCCTTTGATGGCCTGCGGTCCACCGGACGCTCCAACGTCGAAGCACTGCTTACGGACTCCGGTCATTCTCAAAGTAGCGCGTGATTCTGATGCCCGCAGCCGCGAGTCTCTCGCCGGCGTCGCCGTCGCCAACAGTTCGGCTGGCCCGGCACGCCCACCGATCGGGCCTGGATCCAGAGCATGTTCGGTCAGGTCAAAGACGAATGGCCGCAACCGGAGAAGATTACCACCCAGGCGAGCTTGAAGCCGAACTTGAACTCGTCCGGGCGCAATACAAGGGGGTTCGGCTCCATGCCGACCTACGGTATGTGACTCCCAACGCCGAACACGAAGGACGAGGTGATGCCATCCATTCGCACCAAACGCCGCGACGAACTCGCCTGCGCGCGAGGACCGCATCGTATACCGTCGATGCGCGACTACTGGAGAGAATCGATGAGCACACCTCGGTTTTGGCTGGTATTTCCAACCGCAAATGGCTCATTAATTCAAACACGTGTCCGTATTCCGACCAGAAAGGGATAACTTTTATGGTGAAATTGCGTTGGTCAACCCTTGGATTTCTGGCAGGCGGGGCGGGCCTGTTGGCTCTGATGTCGATGGCGAATTCCGTGATGGCATTCGGCGACTCGGCGAATATCGGGCCCGCCGAACCGACCGTCGGGCTCGTAATGGGTGGCAGCGGCGAGCCTATACCTGGCATTGAGTACGTCGATACCGCCAACACGCTATACATCGCCAACTCGCTCAGCAGCTCTCTTTTACCCTACTCTGACACCACATACCCTGGGGTGCTGATCCACGGTCTGTTCACGCCTGAGAACTTGTACCCGCTATATCTGCCACCGGGCCCGGACGCGTCTCTCGTCAAGCAAATGCCCCTCGATACCTCGGTGGCGCAGGGCGTCACCATCCTCAACGACAACATCGACGCCAACCTGGCGGCCGGAGACCCTACGACAGTGTTCGGTTATTCCCAGAGCACTCTGATCGCCGGCCTGGAGATGCAGCAGCTAGACCCGTCCGGCACGCCTAGTGATCTCCCCCTGCAATTTGTCCTGATCGGTGACCCCAGCGCTCCCAACGGCGGTTTGCTGTCGCGCTTCGTCGGTCCTGACCTCCCGCATTTGAGCATTGCGAGTTTGGGTATCACGTTCTATAGCGCCACCCCGGCCGACGATTTCCACACCGTGGTTTATTCGCTGGAATACGATGGCTTCGCCGACTTCCCTCGCTATCCAATCAATTTCCTATCCGATCTCAATGCCTTTCTGGGCATAGAGGATATCCACGGCAACTATCTCAACTATCCCTCAATCCCCGGCCCGACGCCCGAGCAGATCAACGATGCCATCCCATTGGCGACGTCAGGTCCTACCGAGACCAGTTATTACATGATTCCCGTCCAGAACCTGCCGCTGCTGGACCCGCTGCGCAGCATCCCGCTGATCGGCAACCCGCTAGCTGACTTGTTGCAACCAGACCTGAAGCTGATCGTCAACTTGGGCTATGACAACCCCAACCCTCTAGAGGGCTGGGATGCGGGGCCCGCGAATGTTCCCACTGAGTTCCAGCTTTTCCCGTCCCTGGGCCAAGTCTTAGGCGCGATCCAGCTGCTGCCGTCACAGACCGAAGTGGGAATCCAGGACTTCATCGGAGATTTCACCGGTAGCGGACCGAACCCGGTTTCGCTTACCTCTCTGCTGGACCCCGCCTCGGAGGACGTGCTCGCGGGCCTGACAGCGTTGCAGGCCATCGCCAGTAATCCCGCCCAAACGGTGACTGACATCGCCAACGCCGTGTCGGGTGAGTTTTCGGCGATCTACGCCACTTTGTTGCCGACGGCGGATATCGCCAACGCGCTGTTGACGACTGTACCGGCATACGACCTCGGCCTTTTCATCGACAACCTCGGTGACCCGCTAAACGCGATCGGGTTACCGATCGCCGCTGATACTGCGCTGGTGACGTTGGCAGCCGGGTTCGAGTTCGGGGTGCTCTCGAGCCTGATCCCCTAGTAGAAGGAGAGCGTCAACAACTGCAGACCAATCGCCTTCTGGTACATCGGCTTGGCGATCGGCACCGGTCGCTCGGTTGCGATCCCGATCCGTAACTTCTTAGCCGCCGTTGATCAGCGAGCGAGGGCGACCCCCGCTGAGCGGGTTGATCCGCATTCTTTGCCGCCCAAGCCGCCGAGGGACAAGACCTTGTGCACGCCGTGGCGTTGGGCCAGGCCGCGGGGATGGTGCGGTTGGGCCGGGCGGCACTGGATGGGACCAAGGCGGGGGCCAACGCCTCCCAACGCAAAGCGATGAGCTCTGCGCGGATGAGCAAGAAGGTCATCGCCGCTGGAGTCTCGGCGTTGCTGTTGGAGGCCGAGCGGATCGACAAGGCTGACGGCAAGAGGTTTGGCAAAAACCGCCGCGGCGACGACCTGCCCCAGGAGCTACGTCGCCGCGAGGAGGCTGTGCCAGATCGTTTGTAGCCGGCGACATACGGGCAGTGCTTTCCACAGAACGGGCCGAAGCCCGCAGCGACGTCGTAAAAGTAAAAGCCGTTGACCAGCCCGGTCGCCGACACCATCCACGGGTAGGAGCCACCGTGGGCGTCGCCGCGTTTCCGGACGCGAAACAGCTTTGTCTTCTCCTGCGCCCGGTCGACAACGAACAACCCCGTCGGGTGTTCGTGGGCGAAGTCGTCTCTCCGGTACCTCTTGGGGAAGTTCACCGACGGCAGGCGCTCGTCGCGCGCCAATCGGTGCACCGCCTTATCGAACGCCTCGGAGATACGGGCCAGCGGCGCGGTCGAAGCGACCGGCAACCCCAACTGGCGATGCGCATAGCCGACCAACCCGACCGGATACTGCAGCTGCAGAGCACGGTCGCGCCACGGTCATCACAGGACAGCGATCGGACGGGTGGCCAGCCCCAGCCAACCAACCGCGCCGTGCGGTTCACACGCCGGACCGGCCATTCGGTCCTAGCCGCACCTCGTCCGACCGGAGCTCCCAGACCAATGGTGACCAACGACGCGTCCCGTCGCGGTGGGGCGAAGCCGCGTTAGGGTTAGGGTTAGGCAGGGATGGCTAATCGGGTCGGTTGGGCGTGACCACGCAGCATCACCGTTTCGCCCAATGACCAACGTGCACGCTCGTTTTCGCTCGCACCCGCAACGGTATCCCAGGACGCCAACAATCGATCAGGCTCAGATTTGGCCAGTTCGCACAACCGGGCTGCCTCGTTGACCGGCTCGCCGATCACCGTGTATTCGAATCGCTCCTTGGTGCCGACGTTGCCGGCGACCACCTGTCCGGCAGCCACTCCGACGCCGGCCGGGCATTCCGGCAACTCGCTGGCCAACCGGCGGGCGATGGCGCGCGCGGCTGCCAAGGCCTCGTCCTCGGGGCATTCGAGCCGGTTGGGTGCGCCGAACACCACCAGCGCGGCATCGCCCTCGAATTTGTTGACCAGTCCGCGGTGGCGATCCACTTCTTCGACGATCACCGCGAAGAACCGGTTGAGCAGTTGCACGATTTCCGCGGCGGGCCTGCTGGTCACCAAGTACGTCGAGCCGACGATATCAACGAAAACCACTGCGACGTGCCGCTCTTCGCCACCCAGTTCCGGTCGCTCACGTTCGGCGGCTGCGGCGACCTCACGCCCGACGTGCCGGCCGAAGAGATCGCGCACGCGTTCGCGTTCGCGCAGACCGTTGACCATCGAGTTGAAGCCGCTCTGCAGCTCACCGAGTTCGGTCCCGTCGAATACCACCAGGTCGCCGCGGAGATCACCCTGCTCGACACGCTTGAGTGCCGCGCGCACCACCCGCACCGGTGTCGCCGTGAGCCAGGCCAGAGTCCACATCAGGGTGAAGCCGACGACCAGCGTCGCAAGCGCGATGATCAGCACGCCCACCGCGAACTGGGTCTCGGTCAGATTCCGCAGCAACAGCTGAAACAACGCCAACAGGGCGATGCCGACCACCGGCACCCCGGAACCGAGGAACCACACCGCCATGGTTCGGCCCATGATGCCGACCGCCAGCCGTCGCGGCGGCCGTCCGGCTTCCAGCGCCTGCGCGGCGACCGGCCGCAGTGCGAATTCGGTGCTCAGATAACTGCTGGTGGCGACCAGCAGACCGCAGATGCTCACCACGAACAGGAATCGCGGGATGAACATCCTGTTGACCAGGCCGTAGAGGGTCGTCGACAACGCCGCTGCCAATCCCCACAGGATCAGCTCCACAATCGCGACGCGGCCCGGGGCCAGAAAAGTGTTGCGTTCGTCCTCGGGAGTGGGTTTGCGTGCCTCGATCGCCCAACGCAGTGTGAGCACCATGCGCCTGGTGATCCAATACGCGCCCAGCGCCAGCGCCACCGTAACGTAGGCCGGCATCGCCGCGAAAGTGATCCACAGCGGAGCATCGGTGAAGATGCTCGGCGCCGGAATCGCGACGGTCACCAGCAGCGCGGCGACGGCGATACCGATCAGGTTTGCCGTCACGACCAAGACGGTGATGATGATCTGAATCCGCACCCGGCGGCGACGCGGGCTTTCCGACACCCGCCCGAGTAGCCACGAGCCATACGCGGGGGTTTCGGGCAATCGACCGCTCTGCCGGGTGACTGTCTCCAGCAGCTGTCCCAAGCGCTGCGCAACAGTTTTCCTGGCCATCATGGTGGCGTCAGCCTATGTTGTCTGGGCTCGAGCGGAATAATAGCCCTAAGCTGAGGCGGATGCGTCTTGTGATCGCTCGGTGCAGCGTGGACTATCTCGGCCGGCTCACCGCGCACCTGCCATCGGCCCGCAGGCTGGTGCTGTTCAAGGCCGATGGCTCGGTGAGTGTGCACGCCGACGACCGGGCCTACAAGCCGTTGAACTGGATGAGCCCGCCGTGTCGGCTCTCCGAGGAGATCGATGGGCCAACCCGGCTGTGGGTGGTGCAGAACAAGGCCGGCGAGCAGCTGCGCATCACCGTCGAGGACATCGAGCACGACTCGAGCCATGAGCTCGGCATGGATCCGGGCCTGGTCAAAGACGGCGTCGAAGCCCACCTGCAGGCGCTGCTGGCGCACCACGTGGAGTTGCTCGGCGCCGGTTACACGCTGGTGCGCCGGGAGTACATGACCGCGATCGGGCCGGTGGATCTGTTGTGTCGAGACGAGCGCGGACGTTCGGTAGCCGTCGAGATCAAACGTCGCGGCGAGATCGACGGTGTCGAGCAGCTTACCCGCTATCTCGAGTTGCTCAACCGCGACAGCCTGCTCGCGCCGGTCACTGGGGTGTTGGCCGCCCAGCAGATCAAGCCGCAGGCGCGCACTCTGGCCGCCGACCGCGGAATTCGTTGTCTGAGGCTGGACTACGACAAAATGCGGGGGATGGACAGCGACGAGTACCGACTGTTTTGACGCTGCTCAACTAAGCTGGCAGGATGGCGCGCCGTAGCGCACCCCACAGTAGGCAGCGGCCGGGCGGGTCGCCGCCTATCACGCGCAGGTTCGAGACCGGGCCCGACGGCTACCAGTACGAGGTACGCCCAGTCGCAGCTGCCCGCGCCGTCAAGACCTACCGGTGCCCCGGATGCGATCACGAAATCCTTTTCGGCACAGCGCATGTGGTGGTGTGGCCGATGGAGTTAGGAGAGAACGCGATCGAGCACCGGCGGCACTGGCACACGCCGTGCTGGGCCAATCGCGCCACCCGCGGCCCGACCCGAAAGTGGTCCTGAAAGCGGTCTTAGCCGGAGTCGGAATCGGCGGCCGGTTCGACCAATTCGATCAAAACCCCGCCGGCGTCTTTAGGGTGGATGAAATTGATCCGCGAATCCGCGGTGCCGCGCCGCGGCGCATCGTAGAGCAGCCGAAGCCCCTGTTCGTGCAGCCGATCGGTAAGGGTTTGCAGGTCGCTGACCCGGTAGGCCAGCTGCTGAATGCCGGGGCCGCGCCTGTCCAAGAATTTCGCTATCACCGAGGACTTGTCGATCGGAGCCATCAACTGCAGCTGCGTGCTGCCGACCGGGGCGCCGCGCACCGCCAACATTGCCTCCCGGATGCCCTGCTCGTGGTTCACCTCTTCATGTACCACGATCATGCCGAGGTGGTCGTGGTACCACGCAATCGCAGCGTCCAGGTCCGCTACTGCGATCCCGACATGGTCGATCGCCGTCACCAATGCGCTGGCCAGGGTGCGGCGGGCGTCAACGTGTTCGGTGGTCACACCGTCACGGTAGCCTGGCGGGAAAGGCTGCGCGTCCCCGACCCGTGTTCTGGCCATTTCCGCTGGTTTTGGAGGTTCTCATGACGACGTCGGTAATAGTTGCTGGTGCACGGACGCCAATCGGCAAACTGATGGGATCGCTGAAGGACTTCTCGGGCAGTGACCTGGGCGCCATCGCGATCGCAGGCGCCCTGGAGAAAGCGGCAGTGCCGGCATCGGCAGTCGAGTACGTGATCATGGGCCAGGTGCTCACCGCGGGGGCCGGTCAGATGCCCGCCCGGCAGGCCGCGGTGGCAGCCGGCATCGGCTGGGATGTTCCGGCGCTGACGATCAACAAGATGTGCCTGTCCGGTATCGATGCCATCGCCCTCGCCGACCAGTTGATCCGGGCCGGTGAGTTCGATGTCGTGGTCGCGGGCGGCCAGGAGTCGATGACCAAGGCACCGCACCTGCTGATCGACAGCCGCGCCGGGTACCGGTACGGCGATGTGACGGCGTTAGACCACCTGGCCTACGACGGGCTGCACGATGTGTTCACCGACCAGCCGATGGGCGCGCTGGCCGAGCAGCGCAACGAGACCGACAAATTCTCCCGTCGCGAACAGGACGAATACGCAGCGCGGTCGCATCAGAGGGCGGCCGCGGCGTGGAAGGACGGTGTGTTCGCCGACGAGGTCGTGCCGGTGAACATTCCACAGCGCAAGGGCGACCCACTGCAGTTCAACGAGGACGAGGGCATTCGTGCCAACACCACCGCGGAGTCGTTGGCGGGACTCCAACCGGCGTTCCGCCCGGACGGCACGATCACGGCGGGATCGTCGTCGCAGATCTCCGACGGCGCTGCCGCGGTCGTCGTGATGAACAAGGACAAGGCCCGCGAGCTGGGGTTGTCTTGGTTGGTCGAGATCGGTGCGCACGGGGTGGTGGCCGGACCGGATTCGACACTGCAATCGCAGCCCGCCAACGCGATCAAGAAAGCTCTCGGTCGCGAAGGTATCTCGGTCGACCAGCTCGACGTGGTGGAGATCAACGAGGCTTTCGCCGCGGTGGCGTTGGCCTCGACCAGGGAACTCGGCGTCGACCCGGATCTGGTCAACGTCAACGGCGGCGCGATCGCTTTCGGCCATCCGATCGGCATGTCCGGTGCCCGCCTCACGCTGCATGCGGCCTTGCAGTTAGCGCGCCGCGGTTCGGGTTACGCCGTTGCGGCGTTGTGCGGCGCCGGCGGGCAGGGCGACGCGCTGATTCTGCGGGCCGGCTGAGGCTTTGGCCACCGCACCGATCTGGATCGGAGGTTGCTGGCGTCGCACATCCCAGGCTGCCGTCGCCGGCTGTGATTTTCGCCACTGTGATCTCCGGATCCGGGTGGGGAGGCGCTGACAGCGGCGTGCCAGACTTGACGATGTGACTCGTCCCCGACCCCCGATCGGGCCCGCGCTGGCCGGAGCGGTCGATCTGTCGGCGCTCAAACAGCGCGCCCAGCAGAGCGACGCGGCCGGGTCGGCGCAGCCGGCCGGTCGAGAGATCACCGAGGCCAATTTCGAAGACGAGGTGCTGAGCCGGTCCAATCAGGTGCCGGTCGTGGTGCTGTTGTGGTCACCGCGCAGCGACGTGTGCCTGCAGTTGGCCGATACCCTGTCGGGTTTGGCGGCCGCGGACGGCGGCAAGTGGTCGCTGGCGATGGTCAACGTCGACGCGGCGCCGCGGGTGGCCCAGATCTTCGGTGTCCAAGTGGTCCCGACCGTGGTGGCGTTGGCTGCCGGACAGCCGCTGTCGAGCTTTCAGGGCGCTCAGCCGGAAGACCAGTTACGCCGTTGGCTGGACTCGCTGCTGTCGGCGACGGCCGGCAAACTCAGCGGCCCGCCGGACTCCGGGGAACCAGAACAGGTCGACCCGGCGCTGGCGCAGGCCCGCCGGCAGCTCGAGGACGGCGACTTCGCTGCTGCACTGGCGTCCTATCAGGCGTTGCTGGACGCCAACCCCAACCACGTCGAAGCCAAGGACGCGGTGCGTCAGATCGCCTTCTTGATGCGGGCGACCACTCAGCGGCCGGACGCGGTGGCGGTCGCCGATGCCGCGCCCGATGACATCGAAGCCGCGGTTGCCGCCGCCGACGTGCAGATCCTCAACCAGGAAGTGAGCGCTGCATTCGATCGGCTGATCGCGTTGGTGCGGCGCACCTCCGGCGAGGAGCGCACCAAGGTACGCACCCGGCTGATCGAGTTGTTCGACCTTTTCGACCCGGCCGATCCCGACGTCATCGTCGCGCGCCGCAACCTGGCCAACGCGCTCTACTAAGCGTGTCCGCCCGGCCGGCTATTGGGGGGCCAGCCACAACGCCGATGTCGGTGGGAGCACCAAGACCGCTGAAGCGGGACGACCATGGCAAGGCTCGTTGACGGCATCGACGCCGCCCAGGTTCCCGACGCCACCGCCGTGGTAGTCGGCCGCATCGGTGTTGAGCACCTCGCGCCAGCGTCCGGCAGCGGGCAGACCAAGCCGGTATTGGCTGTGCTCGACGCCGGCGAAATTGAACACGCACGCCATTACCGAGCCGTCGTTGCCGTACCGCAGGAAGCTCAACACGTTGTTTGCCGAGTCATTGGCGTCGATCCAGGAATAGCCTTCCGGACGGGCGTCTTGACTCCATAGCGCCGGGTGGCCGCGGTAGATCTGGTTGATGTCGCGCACCAGGCGCAGGATGCCGGCGGAGAAGCCGTCCTCGTCGAGTTGGTACCAGTCCAGCCCGCGCTCCTCGGACCACTCGGCGCGCTGCCCGAACTCCTGCCCCATAAACAACAGCTGCTTGCCCGGATGGGCCCACTGGTATGCCAGCAGGCTACGCAGTCCGGCGGCCTTCACATGATCGTTGCCGGGCATCCGGCCCCACAGCGTGCCCTTGCCATGCACCACCTCGTCGTGGCTGAGTGGCAGCACGAAGTTCTCGCTGAACGCGTACAGCATCGAGAAGGTGATCTCATGGTGGTGATAACTGCGGTGCACCGGATCATGGCTCATGTAGTCAAGCGTGTCGTGCATCCATCCCATGTTCCACTTCATCGAAAAGCCAAGTCCACCAACGCTTGTCGGTCGAGACACACCCGGCCATGATGTCGATTCCTCGGCGATCGTGACAATGCCCGGCGCCACCCGGTGGGCAGTGGCATTCATCTCCTGCAGAAACTGGACTGCCTCCAGGTTTTCCCGGCCGCCGTAGACGTTCGGTGTCCAGCCGCCCGCCGGGCGCGAATAGTCGAGGTAGAGCATCGACGCCACCGCGTCCACCCGCAGACCGTCAATGTGGAATTCTTCGAGCCAGAACAGTGCATTGGCCACCAGGAAATTGCGAACCTCGGGACGACCGAAGTCGAATACATAGGTGCCCCAATCGAGCTGCTCGCCGCGCCTGGGGTCAGAGTGCTCGTACAGCGGTGTGCCGTCGAAACGGCCCAGCGCCCACGCATCCTTGGGGAAGTGCGCGGGAACCCAGTCCACGATGACGCCGATCCCGGCCTGGTGCAACGTGTCGACGAGCGCCCGGAAGTCGTCGGGCGTGCCGAATCTGGACGTCGGCGCGTAGTACGACGTGACCTGATATCCCCACGATCCGGCGAATGGGTGTTCGGCGACGGGCAGCATCTCTACGTGCGTAAACCCTTGCTCGACGACGTAATCGGTGAGCTCGCGGGCGAGCTCGCGATAACTGAGTCCCGGTCGCCACGAACCCAGATGCACTTCGTAGGTGCTCATCGGCTCGACCACCGGGTTGCGCTGGGCCCGTCGCGTCATCCAATCGCCGTCCCCCCAGGTGTAGCTACTCGAGGTCACCCGCGACGCGGTGTGCGGCGGTACCTCGGTAGCGAAGGCGAATGGGTCGGCCCGATCGGTGACCGTGTCGTCAGCGCCATGCACTCTAAACTTGTACAAGCCGTCCGGCGCAAAGCCGGGCCAGAACACTTCCCACACCCCTGACGAGCCGAGCACCCGCAGCGGCGCGTCGTTGCCGTTCCAGCCGTTGAAGTCGCCGACCAAGCTGACGCCTTTGGCGTTGGGCGCCCACACCGCGAACGACACGCCCTCGACCACCCCGTCGGCAGTGCTAAACGAGCGGGGGTGAGCACCCAGCACCTCCCATAACCGTTCGTGGCGACCCTCGGCGAACAGATGCAGGTCGATCTCGCCCAGCGTGGGCAGGAAGCGGTAGCCGTCGGCGACGATCTGCGGCTCAGAGCCGTCATAGCTCACCTCGAGGCGGTAGTCGATCAGGTCGACGAAAGGCAGCGCGACCGCGAAAAGCCCGGAATCGAGGTGCTGCAGGGGATAACGTTCGCCACCGACGAGCGCGACCACCTTGACCGCGTGCGGTCGAAACGCCCGGATGACGGTGTGGTCGTCGTATTCGTGGGCGCCCAGGATGCTGTGCGGGTCGTGGTGCACTCCGGCTAGCAGGCGGGCCAGGTCGTTCGGCTCGGGCGCTAGATCGGTCTTGGCCAATTGGTCGATGGGAGTCATGGCAACGTCACCTCCTCCGCAGCAGCGTGCTTCGGGCTTCGGCGGGGATCAGAGGCATGGTGATGATGTGCGCGACGGCCCGAGCAGGGTCGATGCGCACGTAGTTGGCCGCTCCCCATTGGTACTCCTCGCCCGTTATCTCGTCGCGCACCCAAAACCGTTCGTAAGGTTGCATACCCAGTGCGGCCATCTCCAACCACAACGTGGCATCCTCGGGCCCGAACGCGTTCAGCGTCACCACCACCAGCACGCAGTCGCCGGTGATTGGGTCGAACTTGCTGTAAGCCAGCAGGGCGTCGTTGTCCACATGATGGAAATGAATCGTCCGAAGTTCGCGTAATGCGGGATGCCAGCGGCGGATTTCGTTGAGCCGGGTGATAAACGGCTCCAACGATCGGCCTTCGGCCAGCGCAGCGGCGAAGTCACGCGGCCGCAGCTCGTATTTCTCGGAGTCCAGGTATTCCTCGCTGCCCTCCCGCACAGCGCGGTTCTCGAAGAGCTCATAACCGGAGTACATGCCCCAGGCCGGGCTCATGGTCGCTGCCAGCACCGCGCGGATCGCGAACATGCCGGGCCCGTTGTGCTGCAGGACCGCATGCAAGATGTCGGGGGTGTTGACGAACAGGTTGGGTCGACGATAGTCGGCGAGTTCGGCTATCTCCGCGCCGAATTCGGTGAGCTCCCACTTGGCCGTGCGCCAGGTGAAGTAGGTGTAGGACTGGGTGAAGCCTAGCTTGGCCAGCCCGTATTGCCGGACCGGCGGGGTGAACGCCTCGGACAAGAACAGCACATCGGGGTCGATCGCTTTGACCTGGCCGATCAGCCACGTCCAGAAGTCCGGCGGCTTGGTGTGCGGGTTGTCGACCCGGAAGATCTTGACCCCGTGGTCGATCCAGTGCCGCACGACGCGCAGCACCTCGTCGTAGAGCCCGGCGGGATCGTTGTCGAAGTTGAGCGGATAGATGTCCTGGTATTTCTTCGGCGGGTTCTCCGCGTAGGCGATGGTGCCGTCGGGCAACTCGGTGAACCATTCCCGGTGGTCTCGCGCCCAGGGGTGATCCGGCGCGCATTGCAGCGCCAGATCCAGCGCCACCTCCATGCCCAGGTTCCGGGTGGCGGCCACGAACTCGTCGAAGTCGTCGATGGTGCCCAACTGGGGATGCACCGCGTCGTGGCCTCCCTCGTCACTGCCAATCGCCCACGGCGAACCGACATCGCCGGGCGCGGCGGTTGCGGCGTTGTTGCGGCCTTTGCGGTGGATCTTGCCGATGGGGTGGATCGGCGGCAGATACACCACGTCGAAGCCCATCTTCGCGATACGGGGCAGGGCCGCTCTGGCGGTGACGAACGTTCCGTGCACGGGGTTGCCGTTGGCGTCCCAGCCGCCGGTCGACCGCGGAAACATCTCATACCACGCACTGAAGCGGGCCTCGGGCCGATCCACCCAGATTCCGTACTGCTCGCCGCGGGTGAGCAGATCGCGCAGCGGATAGCGTCCCAACAGCTCGTCGATCTCGGCGGTCAGCGCCGGTGCCGCGCGGGTCACCGGATCACCCGCCGTACGCAGCGCCGCGGCCGCCGCCAATAATGGCTGGCGCTCGTTGCGGGGCACGCCGGCCGCAGCGCGTTCGAACAATTGTGCCCCGACCAGTAAGTCATTGGACAATTCGGTCTCGCCCTGGCCGGCGTCCAGTTTGGCCACCACGGCGTGCCGCCAGGTATGGATCGGGTCGCCCCAGCCATCTACCCGAAACGTCCACAACCCGACGCGGTCCGGGATGAACTGACCGTGGAAGACGTAGGGTTGCACGCCCATCGTCATCGGTACCAGCAGCGGCTTCACCCGGGTCCGCGCCTCGGCGTCGCGGTCCTCGACCAACTCCACCGCCTTGATTCGGCGGGTTTGGCTCATGTGCGGATAGCGCGGCCCGAGATAGCGCACCACCAGGGTCGCCGCGACCGCCTCGTGACCTTCTCGCCACACCGCCGCCCTGACCGGAACGACCTCGCCGACCACGGCTTTGGCCGGATAGATGCCACAGGACACGACGGGCGCGACGTCATCGATCTCGATACGACCGGGCACCGTCACTCCGTTCCGTGTGTCGTGGTCTTTTATCCACGTCGCCGCGCCCCCAATACCGACCCGATACCCAACTTAGTGTTGAGCCACACTCGGGGCCGCCCAGCCCGTCGTCATTAAGCTAACGACCCGTGAAAGCCCTCCGCCGGTTTACCGTCCGCGCTCACCTTCCCGACCGTCTCGCCGCCCTGGGACAACTGTCGACCAACCTGCGGTGGTCGTGGGACAAGCCGACGCGGGACCTGTTTGCGGCCATCGACCCGCAGCTGTGGGAGCAATGCGGCCAAGACCCGGTGGCACTACTGGGTGCGGTGAGCCCGGCACGGCTCGACGAGTTGGCCGCCGACTCCCGATTTCTCGACCAGCTCGACGCATTGGCCGCCGATCTGACCGACTACCTCACCCGCCCGCTGTGGTATCAGCAGCAGCGCGACGGCGCCGCGATGCCCACCGGCATCGCCTACTTCTCGATGGAGTTCGGGGTCGCCGAGGTGTTGCCCAACTACTCCGGGGGCTTGGGCATCTTGGCCGGCGACCATCTGAAGTCCGCCTCGGACCTGGGAGTACCGCTGATCGCGGTGGGCCTGTACTACCGTTCGGGCTACTTTCGGCAGTCGCTGACCGCCGACGGCTGGCAGCACGAAACGTATCCTTCGTTGGACCCGCAGGGCCTGCCGTTGCGGCTGCTCACCGACGCCGACGGCGATCCGGTGCTGGTCGCGTTGGCGCTACCGGACTCCGCGCAGTTGCGGGCCAGGATCTGGGTGGCGCGGGTCGGTCGCGTGCCGTTGTTGCTGCTGGACTCCGATATCCCCGAGAACGAACACGACCTGCGCGGTGTCACCGACCGTCTCTACGGTGGCGACCAAGACCACCGCATCAAACAGGAAATCCTGGCCGGGGTCGGCGGGGTCCGGGCGATCCGTGCCTTCACCGCCATTGAAGGCTTGCCCGCGCCCGAGGTGTTCCACATGAACGAGGGCCACGCCGGGTTCCTCGGCATCGAGCGCATCCGTGAACTGATCACCGATTGCGGATTGGATTTCGACACCGCGCTGACCGTGGTGCGCGCCAGCACAGTTTTCACCACCCACACCCCGGTGCCCGCCGGGATCGATCGGTTTCCGATGGAGATGATGCGGCGGTACTTCGACGAGAGGGCCGACGAGAGCGCCGGCCCGGCCCTGCTGCCGGGCGTGCCCACCGAGGCGGTCCTGGCGCTGGGCGCCGAGGAGGATCCCACCACGTTCAACATGGCCCATTTGGGTTTGCGGCTCGCACAGCGCGCCAACGGCGTCTCGCTGCTGCACGGCAAGGTGAGCCGGATGATGTTCAACGGGCTGTGGCGCGGGTTCGACCCCGACGAGGTGCCTATCGGGTCGATCACCAACGGTGTGCATGCTCCCACCTGGGCCGCCCCGCAGTGGTTGGAGTTGGGCCGCGAACTGGCCGGATCGGACTCGCCCAGCGAACCCGCGGTGTGGCAGCGGCTACAGCACGTCGACGCCGGGCACCTGTGGTGGATCCGCGCGCAGCTGCGACAGCAGCTGGTCGACGACGTGCGCGCGCGGCTGCGCCAGGCGTGGCTGGAGCGCGGCGCGTCCGACGCCGAGCTGGGCTGGATCGCGTCGGCATTCGACCCGGAAGTCCTCACCGTGGGTTTCGCCCGGCGCGTTCCGACCTACAAGCGGCTGACGCTGATGCTGCGCGACCCGGATCGGCTCGAGCGGCTCCTGCTCGACGAGCAAAAACCGATCCAGTTGATCGTGGCGGGCAAATCGCACCCCGCCGACGACGCCGGCAAGGCGCTGATCCAGCAGGTGGTGCGATTCGCCGACCGGCCCGAAGTGCGCCACCGCATCGCCTTCCTGCCCGACTACGACATGTCGATGGCCCGCCGGTTGTACCGGGGGTGCGACGTGTGGTTGAACAACCCGCTGCGGCCGCTGGAGGCGTGCGGAACATCGGGCATGAAAAGCGCGCTCAACGGTGGCTTGAACCTGTCTATCCGCGACGGCTGGTGGGACGAGTGGTACGACGGTCAAAACGGCTGGGAGATTCCGTCCGCCGCCCGGACGGCCGACGAGGCCCGCCGCGACGACCTGGAGGCCGGCGCGCTGTATGACCTGCTCGAGGAGGCGGTGGCGCCGACGTTCTACGAGCGCGACGAGCACGGCGTGCCGCCGCGGTGGATCCAGATGGTGCGGCACACTCTGCAGACGCTCGGGCCCAAAGTGTTGGCTTCGCGGATGGTGCGCGAGTACGTGGAGCACTACTACACACCGGCGGCGCAGTCGCTGCGCAGGACAGCCACGATCGACGCCGGTGGTCGCGCCACGTTCGAGGCGGCCCGCGAGCTGGCCGACTACCGGCGGCGCGCATTCCAGGCCTGGCCCAAAATCCGCATCACCGATGTCGACAGCACCGGCCTGCCGGACACTCCGCTGCTCGGGTCGAAGCTGACCCTGACCGCGGCCGTCAACCTTGCCGGGTTGTGTCCCGAGGAGGTCTGCGTGCAGGCGGTGGTGGGCCGGGTCGACGTCGACGACGTGCTGATCGACCCGGTTACCGCTGAGATGTCACATACCGGCACCGCCTTCGGCGGCGAAGAGATTTTTTCGACGTCGATGTCGCTGCCGGCCGCCGGGGCGGTCGGTTACACCGTGCGGGTGCTGCCCAATCACCCGATGCTCGCCAGCCGGGCCGAGCTTGGCCTGGTCACCCTGGCCTAAGCCCCGGCGGCCTCCAGCGCGCGACGCAGCCGGCTCAGCGCATGGCGGACCTCCGCGGCATCGGTGGTGGGCCAGAACGGCGGCAGCGATGCACGCAGGTAGCTCCCATAGCGGGCGGTGGCCATCCGGGAGTCGAGGACGGCGACCACGCCGCGGTCCTCGACGCCGCGCAGCAGCCGGCCTGCCCCCTGCGCCAACAGCAGCGCGGCGTGGCTGGCGGCGACCGCCATGAACCCGTTGCCGCCTTGCGCGGCCACCGCCCGCTGGCGGGCGCTGAGCAGAGGGTCGTCGGGCCGCGGGAACGGAATGCGGTCGATGATCACCAACGCCAGCGACGGGCCCGGCACGTCGACTCCCTGCCACAGCGACAGCGTGCCAAACAACGACGTGGCGGCATCGGCGGCGAATTGCTCGATCAGCGCCGCGGTGTTGTCGTCGCCCTGGCAGAGCACCGGGGTCGACAGCCGCCCGGCCATGGCGTCGGCGGCCGCGCGCGCAGCCCGCATCGACGAGAACAACCCGAGCGTGCGCCCGCCCGCCGCGGTGACCAGGTCCGCGATCTCGGTGAGCTGCTCGGCCGACCCGGCACCGTCTCGGCCGGGCGGTGGCAGGTGGGCGGCCACATACAGAATCCCGGCCGTCGCGTGCGCAAACGGCGATCCGACATCGAGACCGCTCCAGCGCACGACGTCGGCACCCCCGGGTGTGCCGGCCAGACCCCAGGCGGTGGCCATCGCCTCGAAGGATCCGCCGATGGTCAGTGTGGCCGACGTCAGCACCGCCGTCCGGCCGGCGAACAACCGCTCGCGGAGCAGACCGGCCACCGACAGCGGGGCCACTTTCAGCACGGTGCGCGTTCCGCCGCGATCGTCGTCGTGCTCCAGCCAGACCACATCGGTACGGTCGGGGATCGCCGGGGTGAACGACGTGAGGATCCGCGCGGCGGTGTCGCCGATCTCGGCCAGGCTGGCGACCGCCTCGGCGCGCACGGCCGCCGCCTTCGCGTCGCCGGGCGACCTGTCGATCGCCGATGACGCCGCGCCGGCGGCGTCGCGCAGCGCAGTGAGGTGGGTCGCCAACTCGTCGCCGAGGTGATCGATGCGGCCGGGGGTGTTGTCGGCGATCGCTTCGATGAACCTCCCAGACGCGGTTTCCCACCGCTGCAGCAATTCCGGTTCGACGAGCCGGGCGATGCGCCGGGAGGCGACCCCGAGCGCCGTCGATGCGAGTTCGCCGGTGGCCACCGCGGTGACCCGGTCGGCCAGCTCGTGTGCCTCGTCGATCACCAGGAGGCGGTGCTCGGGCAGCACAGCCGAGCCGGCGACGGCGCCGATGGCCAGCAACGCGTGGTTGGTGACGACGACATCAGCCCGGCCGGCAGCTTCTCGTGCGTGTTCGGCGAAACATTGGCCGCCGAACGGGCAGCGCGCCATGCCGAGGCACTCCCGCGCGGACACACTGACCTGGGCCCAGGCCCGGTCCGGCACGCCCGGCGTGAGATCGTCGCGGTCGCCGGAATCCGTGGTCGACGCCCACGTGGTGAGCCGCGCCACGTCGCGGCCCAAGGCGGTGACTGCCAGCGGGTCGAAGAGCTCGTTTGGTTGGTCGGCGGGACCTGCTTGGGAGCCGCCGCCGATTTTGTTCCAACACAGGTAGTTGCGTCGGCCCTTGAGCAACGCGAACCGCGGTCGGCGGGGCAGCACGTCGGCCAGGGCGTCGGCCAACCGGGGCAGATCGCGATCCACGAGTTGGCGCTGCAGTGCGATCGTGGCGGTCGAAACCACGACCGGCGTGTCATCGGATACCGCGCGCACGATCGACGGCACCAGGTAGGCCAGCGACTTTCCGGTCCCGGTGCCGGCCTGCACGGCAAGGTGCTCGCCGGTATCGAAGGCCCGCGCGACCGCGGTGGCCATTTGCAGCTGGCCACTGCGCTCGCTGCCGCCTAGTGCCGCCACCGCGGTGGCCAGCAGCTCGGGTACGGACAGCTCGGGCGTGGTTACTCCTGGTGGTCGGTCAGCGTCGGGTGGGCGGGATCTGCGTCGTGGGAATCGCCGGATCGCCGTGCGACAACATCAGAGCCTCCCACGGCAGACTTCGCAAGCCTGACGCCACCAGCGTGCGCGCCGCGGTCAGGGCGTGCCTACCGGTGTCGGCCACCAGCTGGCCGTCGCGCACCAGCGGGATGGTCAACATCCGGCACGGCTCGCCGGTCTCGGGCGGGCGGCCGGCGGGATACACGACTTCCTCGGTGATGATGCCGGTCGGGCGACTCGTCCGCAGCGCTTGTTTGTGGCCCCCACTCGACTCTTTACGGGTGCTGCGCTTACCCACCGGGATGCCGTTGACCTCGACCAGCTTGTAGACCATGTCCGCGGTCGGTGCGCCGGACCCGGTGACCAGCGAGGTGCCGACGCCGTAGCTGTCCACCGGGTCGGCCCCCAGTGCGGCGATCGCGAATTCGTCGAGATCACCGGAGACCACGATCCGGGTCCCGGTCGCCCCCAGGCGGTCGAGCTGCTCGCGGACCTGGCGGGCTAGCACGCCCAGCTCTCCGGAGTCGATGCGCACCGCGCCGAGGCCGACGCCCGCGGCCGCGACCGCGTTGGCTACGCCGGTGGTCACGTCATAGGTATCCACCAACAAGGTGGTGCCGGTACCCAGCGTTTCGGTTTGGGCCCGGAAGGCTGCCGGCTCGTCCGGCCCGTCGGGGCCGGTGTGCAACAGGGTGAATGCGTGTGCGCTGGTGCCCTCGGTCGGCACGCCATAGCGTCGCCGGGCCTCCAGGTTCGACGACGCGGCGAAGCCGGCGAGGTAGGCGGCGCGGGCGGCGGCCACCGCCGCCCGCTCATGGGTGCGCCGCGACCCCATCTCGATCAACGGTCGCCCTCGCGCGGCGCTGACCATCCGGGCGGCTGCCGACGCGACCGCACTGTCATGGTTGAAGATCGACAGCGCCAGCGTTTCCAGCACGATGCATTCGGCGAAGCTGCCCTGCACCGAAAGCACCGGTGATCCGGGGAAGTACAGCTCGCCCTCGGCGTATCCCTCGACGTCGCCGCGGAACCGGAAATCGGCGAGGTAGCGCAGCGTGTCCGCGTCAAGAAAGTCCGCCAGTGCTGCCAACGCGGTGTCGTCGAAACGCAAGTGCAGCAACGCTTCCAGAAATCGGCCGGTGCCTGCCACCACTCCGTAACGCCGCCCGGCGGGCAGCCGCCGGGCGAACAGCTCGAAGGTAACCCGCCGGTGCGCGGTGCCGTCGTGCAGTGCCGCCGCGAGCATCGTCAACTCGTATTTATCGGTCAGCAGTGCCGCACAGACCGAGTCGTCCACGGAGCAGTCCACGTAGCCAAGGTATCGGCTCATGTGGGCTTTCGTGGGTGCGCAGCGGCTGCTCGGTATCCTGGGAGCCATGGCTGCATCAGCACCGAGCAAGCCGGCAACCACCGAGCAGCGTTATGCCGATCCGGTCGACGCCACGGCCAGTCCGTGGGTCACCATAGTCTGGGACGACCCGGTCAACTTGATGAACTACGTGACGTATGTCTTTCAGAAGTTGTTCGGCTACAGCGAGGCGCACGCCACTAAGCTGATGCTGCAAGTGCACAACGAAGGCAAGGCGGTGGTGTCGTCGGGCAGCCGCGAATCCATGGAAGTCGACGTGTCCAGGCTGCATGCGGCCGGGTTGTGGGCCACCATGCAACAGGACCGCTGAGATCGAGGCATCCAGGTTTTGAGGTGCGCAAGTGGAAGCGGGTTGAGACCGCCCACGGTCTGCGTTTTCGGTCTGCGCTGGCGCCGCATGAGGCCGCCCTGCTCAAGACCCTGGTCGAATCGATGGTCGGGCTGCTCAACGAACGGGAATTTTCCTCGCCGCCAGATGAACTCGAACACATAACCGGCATCAAGACCGGCAGCAGCGAACCGCCGGACAACGCGACGCTGCGTCGCCTGCTGCCGGATTTCTACAAGCCCGACGACGGCAGCTCTCAAGCTGCCGACAGCCTCAACGCTGCCCTGCGCAGTCTGCACGAGCCAGCGATCATTGAGGCCAAACGTGTTGCAGCCCAACAACTACTGGACACAGTTCCCGACAACGGCGGCCGAGTGGAGCTGACCGAGGGCGCGGCGAACGCCTGGATCGCGGCCCTCAACGATGTCCGGCTGGCGTTGGGCACCATGCTCGACGTCCGCCCCGGCGGACCGGACCGACTGCCCGACGACCATCCGCTGGCCCCGCATCTCGACGTCTACCAGTGGCTGACGGTCGTGCAGGATTACCTGGTGTTGGCACTGCGGGGACCCTGATGATGGTGACTGGCGGCTCGACGAATTCGATCACCGACGTCGGGGGTATCCGCGTCGGGCACTATCACCGGCTCGATCCCGACGCAGCGCTGGGTGCGGGCTGGGCGAGCGGTGTGACCGTGGTGTTGGCTCCGCCCGGCACGATCGGCGCCGTCGACTCCCGTGGCGGGGCGCCCGGCAGCCGGGAGACCGACCTGCTCGACCCGGCCAGCAGCGTGCGTTACGTCGACGCGGTGTTGATCGCCGGGGGCAGTGCCTACGGGCTGGCGGCCGCCGACGGTGTGATGAGCTGGCTGGAGGAGCACGGCCGGGGTGTGGTGATGGACTCCGGCGTGGTGCCCATCGTGCCGGGCGCGGTGGTCTACGACCTGGCGGTCGGCGGCTGGGCCTGCCGGCCGACGGCGGAGTTCGGGTATGCCGCCTGCAGTGCTGCCGCCGGCGCCGACGGTGTGCTGGTTGCGGTGGGCACGGTGGGCGCCGGGGTGGGCGCTCGCGCCGGCGTGCTCAAGGGCGGAGTCGGGACCGCGTCGACGACGCTGCGTTGCGGGGTGACCGTCGGCGCGCTGGTCGTGGTGAACGCCGCTGGCGACGTGGTCGACCGGGCCACCGGCCTACCCTGGTCGGGCTATCTCGCCGACGAGTTCGGCCTGGTTGCGCCCCCGGCCGAGCAGGTCGCCGCGTTGGCGGGGCTGGAAAGCCGGCTGAGCCCGCTCAACACGACGGTCGGGGTGGTCGCCACCGATGCTGAGCTGAGCCCGGCCGGCTGTAAGCGCGTCGCTGTCGCCGCCCACGACGGCCTGGCCCGTGCCATCCGGCCCGCGCATACCCCGCTGGACGGCGATATGGTGTTTGCGCTGGCCACCGGCGCCGTCGAGGTGGCCGTGCCGGCCGACACGCCGGCAGCGTTCGCGCCTGAGACTGCGCTGTTGACCGCGGTGGGGGAGGCGGCGGCGGACTGTCTGGCCCGTGCGGTGCTGGTCGCTGTGCTGGCCGCCAAATCGGTGGCCGGAATACCCACCTACCGGGACCTGTTGCCCGGAGCATTCCAGTAACTGAAAGGAATCTCGGCGACGTGCTGGTTATCCGTGCTGATCTGGTCGACGCGATGGTCGCCCATGCCCGTGCCGACCATCCCGACGAAGCCTGCGGGGTGTTGGCCGGCCCGGAGGGCTCCGACCGCCCCGAACGCCACATCGCGATGGTCAATGCCGAACGCTCGCCGACGTTCTACCGGTTCGACGCGCACGAGCAACTGCAGGTGTGGCGGGCCTTGGAAGAATCGGGCGACGCGCCGATCGTCATCTATCACTCGCACACCGCGACCGAGGCCTATCCCAGCCGAACCGACGTGAGCCTGGCCGCCGAGCCCGACGCCCACTACGTGCTGGTGTCCACCCGAGACCCGGATGACTGCGAACTTCGCAGCTACCGCATCGTCGACGGCGTCGTCACCGAGGAGCCGGTCAGCATCGTCGAGCATTACCCGCCGGGCGACGGTGCCGGCCGCGGCCGTCCTGCAGCGGAGGTACCCGCCACGTGCGGGGGAAAGCCGGGCCCAGCAGAGGAGAGTTGCTCATGAGCGTAACCGTGTCCATTCCCACCATCCTGCGCCCGCACACCGGCGGTCAAAAACGTGTGGAAGCCAGCGGCGACACGTTGCAGGCGGTCATCAATGACCTGGAGGCCAACTACTCGGGGATCTCCGAGCGCCTTCTGCAGGACGGCACACTGCATCGCTTCGTCAACATCTACGTCAACGACGAGGACGTACGGTTCTCCGGGGGGCTAGACACCGCGATCGCCGACGGCGACTCGATCACGATCCTGCCGGCCGTCGCCGGCGGGTGAGCATGACCCGCTACGACGCGCTGCTGCAGACGCTGGGTAACACTCCGTTGGTCGGCCTGCCGCGGCTGTCACCGCGCTGGGACGCCGTGGCCGAACAGAACCCCCCGCTCCCGCATGTGCGGCTGTGGGCGAAACTGGAAGACCGCAACCCGACCGGGTCGATCAAGGACCGGGCGGCGTTGCGGATGATCGAGCAGGCCGAGGCCGACGGGTGGTTGACGCCCGGCGCGACGATCCTGGAACCCACCAGCGGCAACACCGGCATCTCGCTGGCCATGGCGGCGCGGTTGAAGGGCTATCGGTTGATTGCGGTCATGCCGGAGAACACCTCGATCGAGCGCCGCCAGCTGCTCGAGCTCTACGGCGCGCAGATCGTCTTTTCGCCCGCCGAGGGTGGCTCCAACACCGCTGTGGCCACCGCCAAGGAGCTCGCCGCGGCCAATCCGTCGTGGGTGATGCTCTATCAGTACGGCAACCCGGCCAACACCGACGCGCACTACTACGGCACCGGCCCGGAACTGTTAGCCGACCTTCCGGAGATCACCCACTTCGTCGCGGGACTGGGTACCACCGGCACGTTGATGGGTACCGGCCGTTTCCTGCATGAGCGGGTGGCCAACGTGCAGATTGTGGCCGCCGAACCCCGCTACGGCGACGGCGTTTACGCGCTGCGCAACATCGATGAGGGCTTTGTGCCCGAACTCTACGACCCCGGCATCTTGACCGCCCGCTACTCGGTCGGTTCCGCCGACGCGCTGCGCCGCACCCGGGAGTTGATCGAGGCCGAAGGCATCTTCGCCGGCATCTCCACCGGCGCGGTCCTGCACGCCGCGCTCGGCGCCGCCGAGAAGGCCCTGGCGGCGAACGAGCGTGCCGACATCGCATTCGTGGTCGCCGACGCGGGGTGGAAGTACCTGTCTACCGGCGCCTACGCCGGTACCCTCGGCGAAGCCGAGGATGCGTTGGAGGGCCAACTGTGGGCATGAAGCGTGCGGCCGGACCCTCGGCGAAAACCTTGTCGCCCGCCCCGCCGCCGACGAAGCGCTCGGCGGTGGTGGTCGGCGCGGCGACGATTGTCAGCTTCGTAGCACTGCTGTACGTCGTGGAGCTGGTCGATCAGCTCGGCGGCCATCACCTGGATCGCGACGGCATTCGGCCGCTGGAGACCGCTGGCCTGTGGGGCATCATCGTCGCCCCGCTGCTGCATGCGAGTTGGCAGCATCTGATCGCCAACACCGGTCCGGCGGTGATCCTCGGTTTTCTGGTGACGCTGACCGGGCTCTGGCGATTCTTGTGGGCGACCGCGATCGTGTGGATTGCCGGTGGCTTGGGCACCTGGCTGATCGGCAACATCGGTTCGACGTGCGGAGAGACCGATCACATCGGCGCGTCGGGCCTGATCTTCGGCTGGTTGACCTTCTTGCTGGTGTTCGGGTTTTTCACCCGCTCGGCCTGGCAGGTGCTGATCGGGATCGTCGTGCTGTTCTGCTACGGGGGAGTTCTGTGGGGCGCGGTGCCGGTGCTCGACGTGTGCGGCGGAGTGTCCTGGCAGGGGCATCTGTGCGGCGCGTTGGCCGGCGTGCTGGCCGCCTACCTGCTGTCCGGCCCGGAGCGGCACGCTCACCAGCATCGCCAGCATCGCCGGCAGGAGGTACTCAGATGAGCCGAGCGCTGGCCCCCGTCGGCATCTTCGACTCCGGAGTGGGGGGACTTACCGTCGCTCGCGCGATCATCGACCAACTACCCGACGAGGACATCATCTACGTCGGTGACACCGGCAACGGCCCGTACGGCCCGCTCACCATTGCCGAGATCCGCGCCCACGCCCTGGCCCTCGGCGACGACCTCGTCGAACGTGGCGTCAAGGCGCTGGTGATCGCATGCAACTCGGCGTCGTCGGCGTGTCTGCGCGACGCCCGGGAACGCTACGACGTGCCGGTCGTGGAGGTGATCCTGCCCGCGGTGCGGCGTGCCGTCGCCACGACCCGCAACGGCCGCATTGGGGTAATCGGCACCCAGGCAACCATCGCCTCGCGCGCCTACCAGGACGCGTTCGCCGCCGCCCGCGACACCGAGATCACCGCGGTGGCCTGCCCGCGGTTCGTCGACTTCGTCGAACGCGGTATCACCAGTGGTCGCCAGGTGCTCGGGCTGGCCGAAGGCTACCTGGAGCCGCTGCAGCGCGCCGACGTGGACACGCTGGTGCTGGGCTGCACGCACTATCCGCTACTGTCCGGGTTGATCCAGCTGGCGATGGGCCAGCACGTCACGTTAGTGTCCAGCGCCGAGGAGACCGCGAAGGAACTGCTGCGGGTGCTCACCGAACTGGACCTGCTGCGCCCCCATGACGCGCCACCGGCAACCAGAGTCTTCGAGGCCACCGGTGACCCACAGGCGTTCACTGGGCTGGCGGCACGGTTCCTGGGACCTGCCGTAACCGGGGTGCAACCCGTTCACCGGCACACTGCGCTACCCGGATGAGGCCTGCCTGCGGCTGGTCATGCGAGGACGTTTTCGCCAAGCCCGTCTCGGGCATGGCACAGTAGTGACCGTGCGAATAACCGTGCTCGGCTGCTCCGGCAGTGTCGTCGGCCCGGACTCGCCGGCATCGGGTTATCTGCTCCGGGCACCGGACACTCCGCCGCTGGTGGTCGACTTCGGCGGGGGCGTGCTCGGGGCACTGCAGCGGCACACCGATCCCGGTTCGGTGCAGGTGCTGTTGTCGCACCTGCACGCCGACCACTGCCTGGATTTGCCCGGACTGTTCGTGTGGCGCCGGTACCACCCCTCGCCCCCGGTCGGCAAGGCGGTGATGTACGGCCCTAGCGACACGTGGTCGCGGCTCGGTGCCGCGTCCTCACCCTACGGTGGCGAGATCGACGACTTCACCGACATTTTCGACATTCGACACTGGGTCGACGGTGTGCCGGTGCAGATCGGCACGCTCACCATTGTGCCGCGGGTGGTGGCACATCCGACCGAGTCCTACGGCCTGAAGATCACCGATCCCGCCGGAGCGTCGTTTGTCTACAGCGGCGACACCGGCAGCTGCGACGCGCTCGTCGAGCTGGCCCGCGGCGCCGACGTCTTCCTCTGCGAGGCGTCCTGGACCCACGCTGCCAATCGTCCCTGCAATCTGCATTTGTCGGGCACCGAAGCCGGGCGGATCGCCGCGGCCGCCGGGGTACGGGAACTGCTGCTCACCCACATTCCGCCGTGGACCTCGCGCGAGGATGTGATCAGCGAGGCGAAGGCAGAGTTCGACGGCCCGGTGCACGCGGTGGTGTGCGGCGAGACGTTTAGCGTCGGCAAATCGTCATAGACCCACGGGTTGACCCGTGGGTCATGCGGCGCGCTGCCCGCACAGGAAGTGCTGGGACAGCGCGGGCTTTTTGGCCTGGCTGGTGTGGTGGGCGGCGGGCCTCGGCCAGGGACATCGGGTAGCGCCCACACCGCCAATCGTGGTGCCAGGCACGCCGCGGCACCCGCCGGCGCGACAATATCGCGGTCCGCCGGGGTTGCTGGTCTGCTTTTCGCTCAACCTTATCGGCGTTCCGCGCGGGCGGTCGGCCGCAGCGACGGCGCGTACCGGCTGGGGGTTGCTTACAAGTCGTTAAAGTTAAACTGGCGGCTTTGGACTCCTGGCCGCTCTGAAAACCAATGCAGTCAACCGATCAGAGGATGGCGAGCAGAATAATCCCGGCGATCACCAATGCGATGACCTTGATCACTTCCAGACCGACGTACGCGTAGTGGCCGCGAGAGCTGGGGCGCGTTCAAGCCGGCAAGGGCCCTGTCAGAACGTCGGTTCAAGAACGGTCGTACGGCGAGCAGTTGGGCTGCGAGAACGGTGCAGGCGGTCGCGAGTGCCACGATGACGCCCGCCGGCGGCGGGCTGACCATACTGATTGCCACGACAATGATGGCGAACACGACCTCGATGCTGTTGAGCGCGCGGAACGTCAGGCGTCCGATGCCCAAACCGATCTGTCGCGTCACGTTGGGCGCGCGGAACTTCAACGGGGCTTCCAAAAACGAGATCGCGAGCACCATGCCTAGCCACACGAAGGTGACGGCCACGGCCAACGCTGATCCACGCTCACCGGGTAGCTCCTTCCAGCGTGAGGTGGGCCAGACACCGATCCGGTTCGACGAACGCGTCCAATCGGTCGACGGCGACCGGTGCTTCCCAGCTTTCCAGGGCCCCTTGCATGAGCCCTAGGTGGATCGGACAGACGACATTGGTTCGGGTCTCGGCGAGTTCGAGGAACGGGCAGTGCCGCAAGCTAACCTGGTGCTCCCGGCCGGATTTGCGGCGTTCGGGGGCGAATCCGAGCTCGTCGAGCAGGCCGACGAGGTGCTCGATCGATTCCTTTGCGCCCATCTTCTTGCCGTGTCGCGCCGGCGATTCCAACCGTCGCCCCCAAGCCCGGCCCGCGGCTAGCGCCTTGGCACGTGGATCGCGGCCGGCGGCAAGGCTCGCCGCGAGAATCTCGGCGAGCAGCCGGTAACGGCGCGGTCCACCGGGATCCATCTGCGGGATCGCACGAAACATCAGCGGCGGGCGCCCTGGCCCTCGGTGATCCGGCTCGAGCTTCTCCACCTGGCCGTCGCTGACCAATGCGTCCAGATGGAAGCGGACGGTGTTGGGATGCACACCCAGCTCATCGGCGAGGGCGGAGATGCTCATTGGGCCGCGCGCCGCTTTCAATACCCGTAGCACGCCGCGACGACGACCGGAGGTTTCCCCGGATGACCTGATGACAGCGCTCACGCTCGCTGAGTGTCCTGCTTGGGCAGGCTGGCCACCAGTGGTGTGTCGACGCCGAGCGGGCCCACCTTGGCGGCCCCCCCCGGTGACCCCAGCGGCTCGTCGCGGCCTGGCAGGGTTTCGAAAAAGAACGCTGCATTGTCCGCTTGATAGGGCTGCAGGTCCGGTGGCAGATCGTCTTCGTAGTAGATGGCCTGAACCGGGCAGACGGGTTCGCACGCTCCGCAATCCACGCATTCGTCGGGATGGATGTAGAGTGCCCGGCCGCCCTCGTAGATGCAGTCCACCGGGCATTCCTCTACGCAGGCCCGGTCCATCACGTCCACACATGGCTTCCCGATGACGTATGTCATGGCGTAGAGTTTACACAATAGTACTTGTACAAACCAGGCGGGTGTGAGCTCCTATGACCGACAATGAATCCGACGGCCAGGACTCCCTGGGTCGAAGTCACGACGCTGACCGACCTGTCGATTCGCCGGAAGCGCCCATAGCTACCGCTGCACTGCTCTGAGCTAGGCAGCGGTTATGGCGGTTACAACGAAGACCACGAATTCTTCGGGCGCCACCAAACCCTTTGATGCGTGTTGCCCAACGGGTTCCAGTAAGGACATAGGCAAGGCTTCCCTATTGCGCACCAATGCGATAGTGTTTACACAAGTTCATTTGTAAAAATTCTAGGGAGGCGCGACCCTATGGCAGACAACCAACTTGACGTGCGACAGCTGCGCAAACCCGACAAGCATCCGACGATCTTCGCCACCTACGCCGACCTGCCGGTCGGGGGCTCATTCGTGCTGGTCAACAATCATGACCCTAAGCACCTACATGAGGAATTCGAAGCCGATCACGCCGGCAGCTACGGCTGGGAGTACCTCGAGAAGGGCCCGACTGTCTGGCGCATCCGGATCAGCAAACTCACCACCACCCCGCTGCCGCGGATTGTGACGAACACCGCCGATATCGCGGGCGCCGACACGGAACCAGAGGTGGCCGGGGTGATATGGAAGCTGGAAGCCCGGGAGCGGGATCTGGACGCGAACGTCGTCGCGCTGGCGCCCAACGGCGGAATCGGCATGCACACCGGGGCCGACGTCGACGTCTTGGTCCACGTGTTGTCCGGCAGCGGCCAGCTGACCACCGAGCGCGGCTCGATCGAGCTCGCCCCCGGTGTCCTGTTGTGGCTGCCAAGACGCTCACGGAGACAGTTCAGCGCTGGTCCGAACGGACTGCGCTACCTGACCGTGCACCAAAAGCGCGAAATCCTGCCCCTGACTCCCACCGTGCGGGCGGTGGTCTGATGAGTAACGTCGTGCAGAACGATCAATCCACGCTGCCGTGGTCGGGTCGCGGCGATGACACTGTGCAAGGGCATTGGCTGCTGGCGCGGCTGGGCAAGCGGGTACTGCGCCCTGGCGGTATTGGGCTGACTCGCACGCTGCTGTCCGACGCCGCTGTGACCGACACCGACGTGCTCGAGCTTGCCCCAGGTCTCGGCCGCACGGCGACCGAGATCCGCGCTCAGTGTCCCCGGTCCTACGTAGGTGTCGAGCAAGACCCCGAGGCCGCTCGGTCAGTCCGCAACGTCATCAATGGATGGGGCGAGGTCCGGGTCGCCGACGCGGCCAAGACTGGGCTGCCTGATGCCAGCAGAGACGTCGTCATCGGCGAGGCGATGCTGACAATGCAAGGGCACCCGGCCAAGCGCGCCATCGTGGCAGAGGCGTCGCGGGTGCTGAGGCCGGGCGGGCGCTACGCCATCCACGAACTTGCGTTGACGCCCGACACCATCTCCGACGAGCTCAAGACCGACGTCCAGCGGTCGCTTGCCCGAGCGATCAAAGTCAACGCCCGTCCCCTGACGATTGCCGAGTGGACACGACTGCTGGCGGACCATGGTCTGGTCGTCGACCATGTCGCGACCGCGCCAATGGCGCTGTTACAACCGCGACGCCTGATCGCCGACGAAGGCCTCTTGGGTGCGTTGCGGTTTGTCAAAAACCTGTTGATCCACCCTGATGCCCGCCGACGAGTGGCACTGATGCGTCGCACCTTCCGTAAACACCGCGAGCGGTTGACCGCCGTTGCGATCGTCGCCCACAAACCAGCACCGCCGCCGGCTGATGGCCAGCAACGTCGACCCCGAAGCGCAGTGTGGAGAGGCAGCGTATAAAACAGCACCTGTAGTGGAGGACTCGATGGCTACCGAAGTGGTCCCGCCAGAATTAGTGGTGCGCCGACCTTTTCCTGCGCGGCTGGGGCCGAAGGGCAACCTGCTCTACAAGCTGATCACAACGACCGATCACAAGCTGATCGGCATCATGTACATGGTCGCCTGTTTCACGTTCTTCTTCATTGGCGGCCTGCTGGCGTTGCTGATGCGCGCCGAACTCGCCGCACCCGGTTTGCAGTTTTTGTCCAACGAGCAGTACAACCAGCTGTTCACCATGCACGGCACCATCATGCTGCTGCTGTATGCCACCCCGATCGTGTTCGGGTTCGCCAACCTGGTGCTGCCACTGCAGATCGGCGCCCCCGACGTCGCATTCCCGCGGCTCAACGCCCTGTCATTGTGGTTGTTTGTCTTCGGAGCGCTGATCGCGATCGCGGGTTTCATCACCCCGGGCGGGGCCGCTGACTTCGGCTGGACCGCCTACACCCCGCTGTCCAACGCCGTACACAGCGCCGGCCCCGGTGGCGATTTGTGGATCGTGGGTCTGATCGTGGCCGGTCTGGGCACTATCCTGGGCGCGGTCAACATGATCACCACCGTGGTCTGCTTGCGCGCGCCCGGGATGACGATGTTTCGGATGCCGATCTTCACCTGGAACATCCTGATCACGTCGATCATGGTGCTGATCGTCTTCCCGGTGTTGACCGCGGCGCTGTTCGGGCTGGCTGCCGACCGCCACCTCGGCGCCCACGTCTACGACCCGGCCAATGGCGGGGTGATCCTGTGGCAGCACTTGTTCTGGTTTTTCGGCCATCCCGAGGTCTACATCGTGGCGCTGCCGTTCTTCGGGATCATCACCGAAGTCATCCCGGTGTTCGCACGTAAACCGATCTTCGGCTACAGCACGATGGTCTATGCCACGTTGTCGATCGCCGTCTTGTCGACCGCGGTGTGGGCCCACCACATGTTCGCCACCGGAGCGGTTCTGCTGCCGTTCTTTTCGTTCATGAGCTATCTGATCGCGGTACCCACCGGGATCAAGTTCGTCAATTGGATCGGCACCATCTGGAAAGGACAGCTGACCTTTCAAACCCCGATGTTGTTTGCGGTGGGCTTTTTGGTGACGTTCCTGCTGGGCGGACTGTCCGGCGTGCTGTTGGCCAGCCCACCGATCGACTTCCACGTCACCGACACCTACTTCCTGGTCGCGCACTTCCACTACGTGCTGTTCGGCACCATCGTGTTCGCCACCTTCGCCGGCATCTATTTCTGGTTCCCCAAGATTACTGGCCGGCTGCTCGACGAGCGGCTGGGCAAGCTGCACTTCTGGCTGACCCTGATCGGCTTCCACACCACCTTTTTGGTGCAACACTGGCTGGGCAATATGGGCATGCCCCGCCGCTACGCCGACTACCTGCCCACCGACGGGTTCCAACCACTGAACATCGTCTCCACCATCGGGGCGCTCATCCTGGGCGTCTCGATGCTGGTGTTCACCTGGAACGTATTCAAGAGCTGGCGCTACGGCGAACCGGTCACCGTCGACGACCCCTGGGGACATGGCAACTCGCTGGAGTGGGCCACCAGCTGCCCGCCGCCGCGGCACAACTTCACCGAGTTGCCCCGCATCCGCTCCGAGCGGCCTGCCTTCGAGCTGCACTACCCGCACATGGTGGAACGACTCCGCGCCGAATCGCATATCGGGCGTACCGTCGTCGATGCCGGCGAGAAACGCGAGAAGACCCCGACCACACATAGCATCTGATCAGCCAAGACCTCCCAGCAACCCAGGTGGGCTGCGGCGGTCAACCACGCGTCATGGCCAGAGGTTGAGGGCGGGAGTCTGCATCATTCACTTGATCCGCAGTCGATCTCAAGCCGATCTACACCGCGGCCGACGCCGCCGAGGCCCGGTTGCGTTACGAGGAGTTCGCCAAGAAGTGGGGCAAGCCCTACCCGGCGATCACACGATTGTGGGACAACGCCTGGGAGGAGATCATCCCATTCCTGGAGTACGACGTCGAGATCCGTCAAGTATAGTGCTCTACCAACGCAATTGAGAGCCTCAACGCCCGCTACCGCAGGGCGGTGCGGGCACGCGGACACTTCCCGAACGCGCAGGCCGCCCGCAAGACGCTCTACCTGGTGACCCGTTCACTAGATCCCAAGGGTACCGGGCAGACCAAGCGGGCTATACGCTGGAAGCCGGCGCTCAACACCCTGGCGATCACGTTCGCCGATCGCATGCCAGTCGCTGAAGAACGCTGACCGAAGAAAAATCCGAGAAACGCCACTTACACCGAACATCGGACAGTCCCTGTAGCCGGGTTCTGGAGGTTGACAAATGCCGCGCTGGGTCGAAAAGCCTAGCTTTTACTCGGTCTTCGAGACTCTTGACCGCCTGGAACACATTCTCATTGACCGGGGCTTTGCCATGATGGCGCGGGTCGATCACTCCGGCCATGCCGCTAAGGTCGGCATGGATTTACGTCCTACCCAGGTGCTGTTGTTCGGCAAGCCCAGTCTGGGTACGCAGTTGATGCAGGCCGAGCAAACCATTGCCATCGATTTACCCTCGAAGGTCTTGGCGTGGCAGGACAGCCGCGGTCAGGTCTGGGTCGGTTACCGGGACCTGCGGACTATCGCGGCGGAGTACGGCGGGCTGGACGAAGCCCGTGCGGCCGTCGAGGAACTCGCGAACAACATCGACCAAGCGACCGACGCGGCGGTCGCCCACCACACCGAGCTATCCGCAGATGACCGATGACACTGAAAACGTGTTGGAAAGCCGCCGGCGCTCCTCCGTGACCGCAATGGCGTGACCAATGTTTCGGTTCGTGTGTGCCTGCGAACCGATGTCGTACCCCTCGGACCCGACCCACTCGCAGTAGGAGCTGATCGTGCCGATGGTGCAGCCACGCTCCGGCTATTGTCCGGTGACTCGTCTGCGCCGTCTAATTTCGGACGCGGTCCTGTAGCTGGAGCGCAGTCGTGGTCGACACGATGGGCTGCTCGTCGTGGTGCTGGTGACTGCGGCGAGCGTCCCGGACCGCGACGGCGGTCGTCGGATCCCGGACCGCGGATAGCGATGCTCTCGGTCGCGCTCGTCTGGGCCGACGGCGGATAGGCGGGTAGCTCGTCGCCTGAGCCAAACAGTACTGCCGGATCCTGCTTGAGATAGTGCGAAAACCCCTCAGGGACAGCGCGCCTTGGAGGTACTGTCCCGTCGCTGAGTGGTCGAGCGTACCCTATCCTGGATGTACCGCTGGCGACGACTCGGCCGCGACTACCAGCGCCTGCTCGCCCACGCCGAAACAATGTTCAAATGGGCGATGATCGGGCTCTGGGTCGGCCCACTGGCACTGCGTCGCAAGGCACCCCGGTAACCGGCCACCACCACATGACCGTTTCCAAACACGTTCCAAGACTGTGGGGACGCGCTTTAGTCTTCTGCGACAACGGCTCTTAGGTGCTTGTCGCGCCGCGGGAGGCGATCCCGACGAGGTTAGCTTTCTACCGGTGAGCGAGACGTTCCCCGGCTTCGGCGTGGATTTGGGCAACACCATTCTTGTGCTCAACGCTCCTGCTGTGGTCCTGGTTCCAAACCGGCGCAGGTGGGGATTGGCGGTGTAGGGCTCGGCGGTCTGGCCGTGACAGTCTGAATTGGCCCCAGGAGGGCGGCTTCAAGTGGCCCCACCTGTGTGGCGACGGGGTGTTGTTGTGACGGTCTGATTTGGCCCCACCTCACCGGTGATCGGTGGTCCGATAACTCGGATCACTGTCACGAGAGGTGGAGGCTGGAGGATGAGGTCAAGGGTGGAGCAGTTCGCCGATATTCGCCGGGATCATCGGGTCGATGGGTTGTCGATTCGGGCGCTGGCCGATAGGCATGGCGTGCATCGGCGCACGGTGCGTCAGGCGTTGGAGTCGGCGATCGCGCCGGCGCGGAAGACGCCGCAGCGGGTCGCGCCTCGGTTGGAGCCGTTCAAGGCGGCGATCGACGAGATGTTGCGTGCTGATTTGGATGCGCCGAAAAAGCAGCGTCATACCGCGCGGCGGGTCTTGGCGCGGTTGGTGGATGAGCATGGGGCGCTGGGATTGTCGTATTCGACGGTGCGCGATCATGTTCGCAAGCGCCGCCCGCAGATCTTCGCTGAGGCGGGCAAGCCGCTGGAGCCGGGCTATGTGCCCCAGACCCATCCGCCGGCCGCGGAGGCCGAGGTCGACTTTCATGACCTGTGGGTGATCCTGCGTGGGGTTAAGACCAAGACCGCGCTGTTCACTATGCGGTTGAGCTATTCTGCGCGCGCGGCGCATCGAGCGTATTTGACCCAGGGGCAAGAGGCGTTTTTGGAGGGCCACGTCTATGGGTTTGCCCGCCTGGGCGGGATACCGTGCGAGAAGGTGCGCTATGACAACCTGACCAGCGCGGTCAAGCAGGTGCTCTTTGGGCGTTCGCGGCAGGAGAACGAGCGTTGGATTTCGTTCAAATCGCACTATGGTTTTGAGGCCTGGTATTGCCAGCCCGGCCATGAGGGCAGCCACGAAAAGGGCGGCGTGGAGGGCGAGGGTGGGCGGTTTCGCCGAAACCACTGTGTCCCCATGCCTGTCGTCGACTCGGTTGACGAGCTCAACGCGCTGCTGGAGGCCGCCGACGACGCCGATGACGCCCGCCGGGTGGGCAACCGGTCGACCAGTGTGAGCCAGGACTGGGCGTTTGAGAAGACGCTGCTGCGCCCATTGCCGAGCGAATCATTCGATACTGCATTGGTTTTGACGCCTCGGGTAGACCGCTACGCGCAGGTGATGGTGCGCTGCAATCAATACAGCGTGCCGGCCCGCTTCATTGGGCATCGGCTGCGGGTGAAGTTATCGGCGTCGGAAGTCACTGCCTATGACCGTAATTCGGTGGTGGCAGCACATCAGCGCGCGGTCGGCAAGGGCGCCAAAGTGCTGGACTTGGACCACTATCTGGAGATCCTGCTGCGCAAGCCCGGCGCGCTGCCTGGGGCGACCGCGCTGGCCCAAGCACGGGCGGCCAAGGTGTTCACCGCCGAGCACGAGGCGTTTTGGGCCGCCGCCCGCAAAGCCCACGGTGATGCCGGCGGCACCCGGGCCCTGGTGGAGGTGTTGTTGTTGCATCGCCACCTGCAGCGCGTCGATCTGCTGGCCGGGATTGCCGCGGCGCTGTCGGTCGGGTCCACCAGCGCTGATGTGGTGGCCCTAGAAACCCGCAAGGCCGCCGAACGCCGCGGCGCGGTCAGCGGCCCAGACGACGCCGACCGGGACGGGTGTGTGGTGAGCCTGGCCGGGCATCGCTTGACGGCCGTGCCCGCCGATACCCGTGCGGCACCCTCGCTGAACAAATACGACACCCTGCTGGGGCGGGAAACCTCATGACCCGGCGGCGCGGTGTCACCGAGCAGGCCGCGGTCGCCGCGATCGAGCAGGGTTGTCGCATTCTGCGGCTCCCGACCATGCGTGACCGCTTTGTCGAGATCGCCGCCGCCGCCGAACGCGAGCAACTGAGCTACCTAGGGTTTTTCTCTGAGCTGGTGATCGCCGAGTGCGATGACCGCACACAGCGTCGCGCCCAGCGGCGTATCCGCGACGCCGGCTTTCCTCGCCTAAAATGCTTGGACGAGTTCTCTTTTGACGCCAACCCGGCCATCAATCCCGCGGTCATCGGCCAGCTCGCCACCTGCGGCTGGGTCAAGGCCGGGCATCCGTTGTGCTTGATCGGGGATTCTGGCACCGGCAAAACTCATCTATTGATAGCCCTGGGCACCTTGGCCGCCGAAGCCGGCTACCGGGTGCGCTACACGCTGGCCAGCAAGCTGGTCAACGAGCTGGTCGAAGCCGCCGACGACAAGCAACTCACCAAACTGATAAGCCGCTATGGCAGAGTAGATTTGATACTCGTTGACGAATTGGGGTACTTGCAGCTGGATCGACGCGGGGCGGAACTGCTGTTCCAAGTTCTTACTGAGCGAGAAGAGCGCTCGGCGATTGCCATTGCCTCCAACGAGCCATTCTCTTCGTGGACAAAAACATTCACCGACCCGCGGCTCTGCGCGGCAGTTGTCGACAGGTTAACGTTCGGCGGACGAATCATCGAAACCGGCAGCACCTCTTACCGACTCGCGCACACCCGCAACGTCAAGGCGGCAAGAACCTCCACTGCGGCCCCCACCGGAAACAAGCGACCAAACAGCGTTGCACCCCAAAGCCATTGACAACCATCTGCCACCTTGGTTGGGGGGGTTAGGTCAGGAACTCACCGGCTGGCGTATAGCCCAACAGCACACCAACGAAACGATCCACCTCAGCGCGTAATTCGTCCACTGTGCACACCGGACCGACATGATCGGGCACGCCGACGAACTCATACAACGACGCCTCCAGCCGGTTAGGGTCGCTGGCCAGCCAGTCGCTGACGAACGCCAGCAACTCGCCCAGCTCAACCGCCCCGCTAAGATTGAGACCCCGAAAGGGATCAATCAGAGGTTCCGCCACAACCACCAAGACTACCGATCCCGGCAATCCCGGTGAAGGTCGCCTTGGCCACCACCGGCCACCTCCGCCGAGCGCCGTGCGAGGCTACGGGGCCGCCCCTCACACGTCAAGGGCGCTACCGCGTCGCTTCGCGATGGCCTTCCGGCCACCCCTTGACCCGCGAGCCTCTGCAACCCCTCATCGCGCAGTGGCACAGGCAGGGGCAGGGGCCCCTGCCCGCCGGATCGCACGGCACTCGGCTCGCACCAAGAAGGGGTCCAGTCGCCGCCGTCCGCCAAACCGCTCCACGCAGACTCCAGGTGGGGCCAATCCGCCCCGTCACGGTGGGGCCACTTCAAGTTGACATAGCCACTGTGCCATTACTCAGAATGGCTTCGTCCGGATTATCTGCCAGCCGCGCTATCCGAGCCCTGTCTCACCCAGCCACGCCATCGACTTGCTTGCTCGTGCAACTCAGACTCAGTATCACGAGTTCTGGGACTGCGACGTCAGCATTCTCGACCCGAAGGCCGTTGATCGTTCGCGCGTGCACACCTCCAAGCAGGTGACTGACGCGTACCTGCTCGCGCTTGCCGTCGGGCAGCGCGGCAGATTCGTCACCTTTGACCAGTCGATTGCCCTCGCAGCCGTTCCCGGTGCAGCAGAGCAGCAGCTCGTGGTCCTATAACGTAACCGGCCCAGCCGCGCCTGAAGCCCACGTTGCGTCGGCCTCCCCGCCCAGTGGCGAGCCCGTCCGGTTAGTCGCGGGTCCGCGCGGGGTCTACGACGTCGAGCCGGCGACCGCGGTCCAACGGCAGTGCATCGACGGTGGCCTCGGCGCGCTGGAGGCGATCGTGACGCGAGGCTCGCTCGCCGGCATCGGCGGTCGCGTGCGGGAGGGTGGGGAGCTGAAAAGCTTCTACACAAGAGTTGGTGTAAGTTAATGTGTATGCGGACCAACATTGACATCGACGACGACGTCTTACGCGAGGCCCAGCGCTTAGTCGGGGCGCGGACGAAGCGCGACACGGTGAACCTGGCGCTGCGCGAACTGGTCGCCCGGCATCGGCAAATCGGTGTGCTCGACCTGCGGGGAAAGGTGCACTGGGATGGCGACCTAGCCCAGAGTCGCCGCGGCCGGTCGTGATCGTCGTCGACACCAGCGTCTGGATCGATGTTCTGAACGAGACGCCGAGCCCGCAGGCCCAGCGTTGCGTGGAGCTGATTGAATCAGGACAACCCATCGCCCTCACCGACGTCATCCTGACCGAGGTCTTGCAAGGTTTGCGGTCTGATCGTGAGGCGGCGTTGGTGGAGCGGCATCTCCGCGACTTCCCGATCCTGCGCCTGGAGGACCTCGATGATTTCGTCCTCGCGGCCAAGTTATATCGCGCGGCGCGCCGTGCTGGCGTGACCATCGGTAAGAGTCTCGACTGTTTGATCGCCGCTCCCTGCGTGCGCACGGGTGCACCGCTCTTGCATGCCGACGAGGACTTCGACCGCCTCGCTCACTGCACACCGCTTCGGATCTGGCCGGCCTGACGGCAGGGCCCGGCGCGGGTGAGGCTGCGCGCCGCGCCTTGGTTGGCCGACCGGCTGAGTTCCCAGCTACGCCCCGACCGAGAGCGACGACTGTTCCTGCGCGTACTCGACGAACGCATTGAGGGTGGCGATCAGGCGCACGTCGTCGACTGTGCGGGCGCGGCTGATGGCAACGTTGAGGCGATTGCGAGAAAACAAGAAGTCCGCGCCGCGGGTCACATCCTCACCGCTGGACGTCGCCATGCTGAAGAAGACCACGACGGCCTCGCCGCCCTGGAACTTGTCGACAGTGCCGACCGGTACCTTGGCGGTCCGTAGGTCACGGCTTAGCCGCTCTTGCACCGTGCGGACCTGATCGTTATAGGGGGCGACCACCATGAAATCATTTGCCAGCAAAGGCTTTATCGCCCCTTTGCAATCGATCCACTCGGTGCCGATCAGCCGACCAATCTCATCGGCGATGAGTTCGGCCTCCTCGACGGACGACGTCGTGTTGCCGTGGTGCTTACTGGCTAGCAAGCGCAACCCGGTTCCGGCGACGGTGGACTGTCGGCGGCAGGCAGGATGACTGCCCAGACGGCCCGCGTAGATCTGCTCCGAGATGAAGCCGCATACGTCCGGATGCATACGGCGGGTCTCCGACAGGAAGACACCCCGGTCGTTGGGCAGGGTGACGTCGTCGCCCAGGATGTCCTCGAGGACGCTGTTCCCGCTTCCGTCGGGGTGGACGGCTTTGGCGACCTGGGACAGTTGCAGCGGGTCGCCCAGCAGGATGAGGTTTTTGGCCGAGCACGACGCCGCCAGCGCGTCGGCGAGCGACAGCTGGCCGGCCTCGTCGATCAATAGGACGTCCACCGGCGAGCCTTGCATCTGGTTGGAGGCAAACGTTCGATGTGGGAAACCGGCGAATGGACCGATGCGTCGATGGCGATCACGATCGCCGAGGTCGCCGCCACCGGCGCGGACTTGCAGGACGAGGCCACGCAAGACGCGTTTGTGCGATCAGTGGGCTAGTGTGCCCGGTACCAAGGACGCCGGCATTCGGACCAGTCGCGTGCTGAGTACGGCGGCACTGCTTGATGCCACCGAGCAGTCAAGACCGGCGGACTTCACGAAGAACGGGTGGGTGGTCGAAGCGCTGCAGGGCGTGGTGGCGATCTCAACCACGCCTGTGCCAGAAGAGGATCGCCGGCAATCGCTGCGACCGTATGCGTTGGAGGCCAGTGTTCGCGGTGGGCGAGGGGAGACCGATCCGGGGCAAGATGATATCATTACATACGTTGTGATAGCATAAGTACATGAAGCAGCTGTTGCTCCGGGTACCGGAGGGGATTCACCGACGGTTGGCCGCTCGTGCCGCTCGCGAGGGGCGCAGCCTCAACGCGGTCGCAAACGACATTCTCGACGCGGCGGTCGATGCCGACAGCGGCGATCGGCGCGCGCGGGCGCGCGCCGCAGCGGCCGCCGCAGGCACGCTGCGCACAGTAAACGCTCGGCCTGTCAGTTCAGCGCGACGGCGACGGATCATTGAATCGACCCGCGGCCTCGGTCCGCAAATCGACCAGTTGCTCGCGCAAGAGCGCGAGCGGCCGTGATCGCGTACCTGGACTCCTCGGTCCTCGCCCGCGCATACCTTGTCGATGAGGACGGGCACCAGCAGGCAACCGCACTGCTCGCCGACCCAGAGATGGCAACCGTCACCGGGACATGGACACGGATCGAGGTCTCGGGCGCGCTCGTTCGTGCCGCGCGCGCAGGCCGCGGTGACGAAAAGGACTTACTCGCACTGCTCGACGCCGACCTTGCGGGCCCGGTGATTGTGCTCGGCGCCCCGCAGGACCAGATCGAGGCACATGCCCTGGAACTGGTTCGTCGACATGCACTGCGCGCGATGGACGCCTGGCATCTGGCGGTTGCTGCACTGGTTGTCCCGCCGCTGTTGGAGCCCGGCGAGCCGCAGGTGTTCGCCTCGCGCGACGAAGCGCAACAGAAAGTCGCCGAAGGGCTCGGGTTCATCGCGATCTGATCGGCATATCGGTGCCATGAATCGCATACGGCTAAGCACGACTGTGGATGTCGAACTTCTCCGCCGTGCACGCAGCATGCGGGCAGGAATCACCGACGCCGCCCTCATCGACGCGGCCCTTGCGGCGTTGCTGGCTCGACACCGCGCCGCCGAGATCGATGCCAGCTATGCCGCCTACGACGAACACCCGCCAGAGGAGCCCCACGAAGGGGCGACCTGGCATCGTGGCGGCGGGCGGCCGGCGCGTCGTGAGTGTGCTACCCGCTCGCGGCGGGATGTGGTGGTGCGATCTGGCAGAGATCGGGCGGCGCCCAGTCGTTGTCCTATCTTGTGGTGCAAGATGATTCGGCGCGACGAAGGTGTTCCGGACGGCCAACGATCCGGCCGCCGCGCATGCATTGCTCATGCGGCTTTGTGCGGGGCCGTCGTGAACGGCTCCTGGAAACTGAACCGACTTGTCGGTACGGTGCGCTAACCTGAGTTTGCTTCACGAGATGCCGTCGCCAAGCTCCGACTGGACGGCACGCCAACCCCACGCTCGTGGGTGGCTCGGATGACGAAGCGGCCGACACCAACCGGTGTGGGCAAGAGCGCCTCCCTGGGCGGAGGCCCGAGTGATCGGGAGTACTGTAATGGCTCCAATCCTTTCCTGCGATGCGTATGCCCCCGGCGACGTCATGCACGGGATCCAAAGGGCGTCGTTGCGGGCGGACCTGCCGAAATCGCCGGCGACCTCGGTGTGGCGATCCATGTTCGCTTGCAGGCGAATACGAAGCAGGTGGACGCGCTATGAGTGAGCGGAAGATGAACGCGGTCGATGCTGCGATGCGCCAGCGCATTGTCGAATTGTCCGTGCACATCCCGTGCGGCGGCCTGCGCGGTCCGATAAACGGCAGGTGGCAGTCATGCCTCTGCGAGGATTCGCCCGAAAAGTGGGAAGGTTGCTACGTATCCAGACAGAAAGACCTGTGCGTCATCTGTTTTAGGGCGAAGGCCGGCGGCACATCGCGCTGGTCGTGGCTGGCGTGTGGGAAATGCCGCAAGGTCAATGCGACGCTGCCGCGGCTGGAGTCGCAGTACGGCGATGTCCCGTTCGCCTTTGGCCGGCACAGCCTGATGAACAAGATCGGCGTTTATGGCAGCCCTCCACCCGCCGTTCGAAAGGAGCAGCTCGCTCGGCTATTAGCGTTCGCAAAAAAGCCACGACCGGCTACGTGAGTGGCGCCTGCGGGAATACTCGCGGTTGGCTAGCCGATTCGACCCGCTCGCCGACATCCCGCTCAGGGTTTGGCACGCGGAATGGCCGCCCAGCCTCGAGGCCTCGGTGGACGCCTTCGCGCGCCTGCTTGGCCATAAGCCAGACCTGCCGCGGTCTAACTGACTTACAAAGCCAAGGAGGCACGAATGGAATTGACCAGTTGCGTTAGCGCGCAAGCCCGGCCGTTTAGGGCCCGGGTTAGCGCACCAATTTCGGCTGGCCGGGACCACTGGGGGGTCGGCGCTGTTGGTCGATGTATTGGGTGATGATCGACAAAGGTGCCCAAGTGGTAGCAGATCTCATCGCGGACCTGTGTGCCAAGCAGTGGCGCAGCGCGTAGAGAGATCTCGCGGTGATCGGCTTGGAGGGAATCCTTGTCCTCACTCCGTTCAACGCTCGGGTCCGCGAGATCGAGGCAGCCATGGAGGCCCGGGGCATCAAGGGCGCGCGGGTGGGCACGGTCGACAAGTTCCAGGGAGCGGCAGGCGCCAGTCGTCATCTATTCGTTGGCGTCGGCTACGGCAGAGGACGCACCGAGGGGCATGGAGTTTCCCTACGATCTGCGGCGGCTCAACGTGGCAACATCGCGCGCACGCTGCTAGCGAACGCGTTGTGCCGGTTCCGCGAAGTCGCGCAAGGAATCCATTCGCGCTGACGAAGCCTGATTAGCTCTGCAACAGCGAGGCCACAACCGCACATAGGTGCTCGACTTTGGCTGTGCTGGGCTGCATTTCGTAAGCATGGATGTGATAGGCGCTGCTCAGCCGGCTCCAAGCAGACGCGGCGCTGTTAGCCACTTTTGCAGAATCGAGCGCTCGCAGGGCCAGCAGCTTGCTGCGCGCGTTCGCATATGGCGCGGAAGCACCCAGATCGATGCAGCGTTGTTCGATGATCTGCTCAAGTGCCTGACGGGCGAGAAAAGCCGCGATGCGCGAGGACAATGCCGTGCAGGCCGGCCAGCCGGATGCGCATGGCTTCGGCGGCCACAGGTACTCGCAGGCGTCGGAGTTCCACCGCGACCCGGCTCCTGCACAAACCCGTCCAGGTCGGCGCGGTACAACAGTTGCTCGCCGAGCTGGCCGTCGGCGTCGCGGAAGACCAGCGCGAACGCGTCGGGGCCCTGCGGGCGGGCGTCGATCACGGTGACCGGGCCGGCGCGCAAGCCGACAATCACCGTGCCGGAGGTGATGGACGCAAGGTCGATCGTCAGCGCTACTTCTGCTCGACAGCCGATTCACAATACGCGCGAGCTGGGGCACCGTTTTATATAACTTCTATACAGATGAGGTATCTTTCTACCATGGGCTTGAACATCAAGAACGAACGCACCACCGCGCTGGTGCGTGAACTGGCCCACCGCACCGGTCTGAGCCAGACCGCCGCGGTCGAGGAGGCGGTCCGGGCGAAGCTCGACGAGCTGGACCGTGGGCACACCGACGCCGATGTCCAGCAGCGCCGCGATGCACGGCGCGCGAGGGCACAACAACTGTTGAGCGAGTTGCACAATTCGCTCACCGACGCCGAGCGCGCACAAGTGAAGGCCGCCGAGCGACAGCTGTACGACGACGCCGGCCTGCCGTCGTGATCGTCGACACCTCGGCGATCGTGGCGATTGTGCTCAACGAACCGCGCTGCACCCAACTCGGGGAGTTGCTCGTGGACGCGACGGCACCCAAGATGTCGGCGGCCACCGCGGTGGAAGTCAATGCGGTACTGACCCGCCGCCTGCGCCCAGAGGACCAACGACGCGTCGAGCGTCTGCTCGACGCGTGGGAGATCGAACTGGTGCCGTTCGATGCCGTCCAAGCCGACATTGCCAGTAGGGCCTACCGCGACTTCGGGCGGGGCAGTGCGCATCCGGCTGCACTTAACCTCGGCGACTGCTATTCCTACGCGCTCGCCCATGTGACCGGCGAACCTTTGCTGTTTGTCGGTGATGATTTTGCCCACACCGACATCACCGCTGCCTACGTGGAATGAGCTGACTCCCTACTTGCCGGAGCGCCGGTCGGACATGGCCGGGCGGGAGAAGGTTCGCGTCTTTCGATCGGATCGGCACGACCGAGCGGATCAGCGCAATTACTTGCCAATTTCATAAACTTAATAGAACAATATATTGTGGCTTGACAGTCTCTTGAATTGCTTACCTTGCTTCACTGCCGATCGTTGACGACCCAAGTCCCGGGGAGGACCATGTCGGAGCCGCTGTGCACCCTCAAAGGCGAGTTCTTCAAGACCCTGGGGCATCCAGCAAGGATCAGGATCTTGGAGTTGCTGTCGGTGCGGGACCGTTCGGTCGCCGAATTGCTGGCCGAGGTGGGGCTGGAGTCGTCGAACCTGTCTCAGCAACTGGGCATACTGCGGAAGGCAGGTGTGGTCGCGGCAAGCAAGGACGGCAACTCGGCGATCTATACGCTCGCATCACCGGATATCGCGGAGCTGCTGGCGGTGGCCCGAAAGGTGCTGACCAGCATGCTCAGCGACCGGGTAGCGATGCTGGAGGATCTGCGCGCCGCCCACCCGGAAACACGGCGGTAACCCCATGGGTTGGATCGGAAAGATTCTGCGCGTCGGGCGCGTCGTCGAGCCAGCCGGCAGCCCACCGGCCGCGGCGCTGCCACCGCTTGCCGGAGTACGGGGTTCGGTTCAGGTTCGTCATGTCGACGCCGGCTCGTGTAATGGCTGCGAAGTGGAGATCTCCGGTGCGTTCGGCCCGGTCTACGACGCCGAACGATTCGGCGCCCGGCTGGTTGCCTCCCCCCGGCATGCGGACGCGCTGCTGGTGACCGGGGTGGTAACCCGCAACATGGCCGACCCGCTGCGTACCACCCTGGCGGCGACACCGCAGCCGCGTGCGGTGATCGCCTGCGGTGACTGTGCCCTCAACCGCGGCGTGTTCAAGGACGCCTACGGGGTGGCCGGCGCGGTCGGTGAGATTGTGCCGGTCGACGTCGAGATCGCCGGTTGCCCACCGACGCCCTCGCAGATCGTCGCCGCTCTGCGTTCGGTGACGGGGAAATGACGGCCACCCTCGCGGTTTCTGCCGTGGAAACGGCGAAGCCGCTGCGCCGCAATCGCAGCGCCGCACTGTTGGCGGGCCTCCTCACGTCCGGGCTGGGTTTAACCGGCGCGATGTTCGGGATCGCGGCAGTCTTCGGCGCACATCAGCAGATCCAGATCGGATGGCTACTTCCGCTGTCGGGGGTGCAGCTGAACGTCGATCCCGTCGGCGGCTTCTTCATGGCGTTGACCGGCGCGGTCGCGGTTCCGGTCGGCATCTATGCGGTCGGGTATGCGCGTCGTGCGCAGCTGGGCCCGGTGACGCTGACGCTGTTGCCGTCGTTCGTCGCGGCCATGCTGGTGGTGCCGGCCGCCGGCTCGATCACCACGTTTTTGTTCGGGTGGGAATTGATGGCGGTCACGTCGCTGCTGCTGATGCTGACCGAGCACACCCAGCCGCAGGTTCGCTCGGCCGGGCTGGTCTATGCGGTGATGACCCAGATCGGGTTCGTGGCGATCCTGATCGGGCTGCTGGTGCTGGCGGCGGCGGGCGGCGCGGACCGGCTGTCCGATCTGACCCACACACCCGCCGGCGCGCGGACAGCGGTGTTCGTGCTGACGCTCATCGGGTTCGGGTCCAAAGCGGGTCTGGTGCCCCTGCACGCCTGGCTGCCGCGCGCTCATCCGGAGGCGCCGAGTCCGGTGTCGGCGTTGATGAGTGCGGCGATGGTCAACCTCGGCATCTACGGCATCGTCCGGTTCGACGTGCAGTTGCTCGCCCCGAGTCCGCGATGGTGGGGGATCACGCTGCTGGTCGTGGGCGGAGTGTCCGCGCTGTACGGGGTGCTGCAGGCGTCGGTGGCCACCGATCTCAAACGCCTGCTTGCCTATTCGACGACGGAGAACATGGGTCTGATCGTCCTCGCGCTCGGTGCGGCGATCCTGTTCGCCGACTCGGGAGCCCGGGTGGCGGCGGCGATCGCGACGGCGGCCGCGGGGATGCACCTCATCGCGCACGCGACGTTCAAGAGTCTGGGGTTCCTCGCAGCCGGGTCGGTGCTGGCGACCACCGGGCTGCGCGATCTCGACCGGCTCGGTGGGCTGGCCCGGCGGATGCCTGCGACGACGGCGCTGTTCGGGGTGGCAGCGCTCGGGGCGTCGGGGCTGCCGCTGGGCGCAGGTTTCGTCAGCGAGTGGTTGCTGGTCCAGTCATTGATCCACGCCGCGCCGCAGCACAACACGGTCGTGGCACTGGCCGCACCGCTGGCCGTGGGCGCGGTCGCGCTCACAGCCGGACTTGGCGTGGCGGCGATGGTGAAAGCGTTCGGCATCGGTTTCCTCGCCCGGGCCCGCTCGGTGGCCGCCGCCGACGCGCACGAAGCGCCCGCCAGCATGCTCGCGGGAATGACGTTGACGGCCGCCGTCTGCACCCTGGTGGCGGTGGCACCGTTGGTTGTCGGGCCGACGTTGCGGTGTGTCACCGCCGAGCTGCCCGTCTCCGGCGGCCCGAGGTTCCTCGATTACGGCGCCATCATGCGGTTGCCGGGCGTGCACGGTTCGATCGCGCCGGGTCTGATCGTGGCGGCCCTGGCCGTTGCCATGCTGGCCGCGGTCGGCTTGGCCGGCTGGCGTTGGTGGCGACGCCCGGATTCGGTGACGCGGCCGTTGTGGGCTTGTGGCGCCAACGAACTCACCGCGCGGATGCAGTACACTGCGACCTCGTTCGCCGAACCACTGCAACGGGTGTTCGACGATGTGCTACGCCCGGACACCGACATCGAAGTCACCCACGTCGCCGAATCGCGGTATCTGGCCGAGGCCGTCACCTACCGGGCCGCGATCGGCGATGCGATCGAGGACCGCTGCTACCCGCCGGTGATCCGCGCGGTCTTCATGGCCGCCCAACTGATCCGGCGCGCCCATACCGGCAGCGTGCACCTCTACCTTGCCTACGGCGGGTTCGGGGTGCTGGTCGTCTTGGTGGTGGCGCGATGAGCTTCACGTCCTGCGCCGCAGGCGCCGCGCAACTCGCAACCGTCATGGTCGGTGCGCCGTTGACCATCGGAGTGATGCGCCAGGTGCGGGCAACGCTCGAGGGGCGGGCCGGTGGCGGGGTGCTGCAGCCCTGGCGAGACCTACGCAAGCAGCTCGGCAAACAGCCGATCACCCCGCAGGGCACCACAGTGGTATTTGCAGCCGCACCGGCGATCGTCGCCGGCACCGCGTTGCTCATCGCGGCCGTCGCACCGGTCGTTGCGATCGGCTCCCCACTGGACGCGGCCGCCGACCTGTTTGCCGTCGTCGGTTTGCTGTTTTTGGGCACCGTAGCGTTGACCCTGGCCGGCATCGACACCGGAACATCGTTTGGCGGCATGGGCGCCAGCCGCGAGATCACCATCGCCGCACTGGTAGAGCCGACGATCCTGCTTGCCGTCTTCGCGTTGTCCATTCCCGCCCGCTCGGCCAATCTCGGTGCCGTGGTTGAACACACGATCACTCACCCCGGCCAGGTGGTGTCGCTGACGGGCGTGCTCGCATTCGTCGCACTGGTGATCGTGATCATTGCCGAAACCGGGCGGCTGCCGGTCGACAACCCGGCCACCCACCTGGAATTGACCATGGTGCACGAGGCGATGGTGTTGGAGTACGCCGGTCCGCGTTTGGCTTTGGTCGAATGGGCTACCGGGATGCGGCTCACCGTGTTGCTGGCGTTGCTGGCGAACCTGTTTCTGCCGTGGGGGATCGCCGGTGCACATCCGAGTCCGCTTGCCGTGGTGCTCGGGGTCGCGGCGATCACCGGCAAGGTTGCCGTGCTGGCGATCGCGCTGGCCGGCGTCGAGGTGTTCCTCGCTAAGCTGCGACTTTTCCGGGTGCCCGAGCTGTTAGCCGGGTCTTTTCTGCTCGCCCTGTTGGCCGTGACGGCGGCTAACTTCTTCACCGCACAGGCGTAACGGGGCAGCGATGGGTGACGCGACGTTTGCAATCCTGATCGATTTCGCCGCCGGCGGTCTCCTGCTGGCGGCCGTGCTGATCGTATGGCGCCGCGACCTCGCCGTCATCGTCCGGCTGCTTGCCTGGCAAGGTGTTGCGCTGGCCGCCACTCCGCTGGTCCGCGGCGCGCACGAGGGCGATACCGCGCTGCTGACCGTGGGCATCGCGGTGTTCGTGCTGCGGGCAGTGGTTTTGCCGTGGTTGCTGGCCGGCGCCGTGGGCGCCGAGCAGCGCGCGCAACGCGAGGCGACGCCGCTGATCAACACGGCCGCCTCGCTGCTGATCGCGGCAGTGCTGACCGTCATCGCGTTCGCGGTAAGCCGGCCAATGGCCGACCTGGAACCCAGTGCCCCCACGAATGCGGTTGCGGCCGCGTTCGGAGTCATTCTGATCGCGCTGTTCGTGATGACGACCCGGCGGCACGCGGTGTCTCAGGCGGCGGGATTCCTCATGCTGGACAACGGGATCGCCGCCACCGCGTTCCTGCTGACCGCCGGGGTGCCGCTGATCGTCGAACTCGGCGCCTCACTGGACGTGCTGTTCGCGGTGATCGTCATCGGGGTACTGACCGGCCGCCTACGGCGCGCCTTCGGCGGCGCCGACTTGGACCAACTACGGGAGCTGCGCGACTGATGACAGGACTGCTACTAGCTGCGATGCTGACGCCACTGTTCGCGTCGGTGACCGCGGTGGCGCTCGGATGGCGCCGCCTGACCGCGTCGATGACCGTGTTGTCGGCGGCCACAGTGCTCGGCTGCGGAGCCGCGCTCGGGTTCCGGGTCGGGTCGGGTCAGTACTTCGCACTGGGCGGGCTGCTGCGGGCCGATGCCCTCTCGGTCACCATGCTCCTCGTCATCGGCGTAGTCGGCACGCTGGCCACCTGGGCAAGCATCGGTTATATCGACGCCGAACGGGCCCATGGGCACACCGACGCCGACACGGCCCGGTTATACGGGGCGCTGACACCGGCCTTCCTCGCCGCGATGGTCCTTGCGGTGTGCGCCAACAACATCGGCGTCATCTGGGTGGCGATCGAGGCCACCACCGTCGTCACCGCCTTCCTGGTCGGACACCGCCGCACCCGCACTGCGCTAGAAGCGACCTGGAAATACGTCATCATCTGCTCGGTCGGGATCGCGGTCGCCTTCCTGGGCACCGTGCTGCTGTATTTCGCCGCGCGGCACGCCGGCGCGGGAGCCGCGGCGGCGCTGAACCTCGACGTGCTCGCCGCTCACGCTCGTGCCCTGGATCCGGCGGTCACCCGACTCGCCGGCGGTCTGCTGCTCATCGGCTACGGCGCCAAGGCCGGTCTGGTGCCGTTTCACACCTGGCTGGCCGATGCGCACAGTCAGGCGCCGGCCCCGGTGTCGGCGCTGATGAGCGGGGTCCTGCTGGCGGTCGCGTTCTCGGTGCTGATCCGGATCAAGCCGATCATCGACGCCGCCGCCGGCGCCACTTTTCTGCGTGCCGGGCTGGTCACGGTCGGGTTGGCCACGCTGCTGGTCGCGGCGCTGATGCTGACTGTGACGTGCGATGTCAAACGGATGTTGGCCTACTCGTCGATGGAGAATATGGGCCTGATCGCGATCGCCGCGACGGCCGGAACCACGTTGGCGGTCGCGGCGCTACTGCTGCACGTGTTGGCCCACGGCATCGCCAAGACAGTGCTGTTTTTGGCCAGCGGATCACTACAGGCCGCGCACGGCTCCACCGCCATCGCCGACATCACCGGCGTCGTGCAACGCTCGCGCCTGGTCGGCGGGTCGTTCGCGGTCGGGCTGATCACGTTACTTGGGCTGCCGCCGTTCGCGATGTTCGCCAGCGAGCTGGGCATCGCGCGCTCGTTGTCCGATGCCCGGCTGGCTTGGGTTATCGGCGTCGCCATGGTGTTGATCGCCGTCGCTTTCGCTGCGCTGGTGCGCCATTCGGGCCGGATGCTGCTCGGCGCTTCGAGCGCTGCCGCGCCGGTGATCACGGTGCCGGGCACGGTCGCTGCGGCCCTGCTCGTGGGAGTCGCCGCCTCGCTCGTGCTGGCTGTCACTGCGGGGCCGTTGGTCGAGTTGTACACCGCGGCAAGCCACTTCGGGGTGGCCCGGTGACGTCGACCTGGTTGCGGCACCGGGTGTCTGACGACGAGCTGGCCGACGCAGCCGAAGAACTCCTGGCCGACGGTTTCCGGCTCGCGTTGGTCGCGGGCCACGACGACGGGAACAGATTGCGGGTCGTCTATCTGTTTCTCGCGGGCCGGCCCGACCGGCGGGTCGAGCTCGAACGCATCCTTCGCGCCGGTGATCCGGCGATCCGCTCGCTGGCTTATCTATCGTTCCCGGCGGGCCGCTTCGAACGAGAACTGCTCGACCTCTACGGCATCGAGCCGGTCGGGCATCCCCGCCCACGCCGGCTGGTCCGGCACGCGCACTGGCCCGACGCCTGGCATCCCATGCGGGCCGACGCCGGGCCGGCACCGGAGTTCACGGCGACCGGCCGCTTCCCGTTCCTGACGGTCGACGGCACCGGCGTGTACGAAATCCCGGTCGGCCCGGTACACGCCGGCCTGATCGAGCCCGGCCACTTCCGGTTCTCCGTCGTCGGCGAAACCGTGCTGCGTCTCAAGGCACGCCTGTGGTTCGTGCACCGAGGTCTGGAGAAACTGTTCGACGGCCGCTATGCCGCGGACGCGGTGGACCTCGCCGAACGGGTCAGCGGCGACACCTCGGCCGCCCACGCGCTCGCCTACAGCCTGGCAGTCGAAGACGCGTTGGGAATCGATCTGCCCGACCACGTGCACAGGCTGCGCGCTCTTGTAGTTGAACTCGAACGGCTCTACAACCATGCCGCCGATCTCGGTGCTTTGGCCAACGATGTCGGCTTCGCCTTGGCCAACGCGCACGCGCAACGTATTCGCGAACAACTGCTCCGGCTCAACAACACAGTGACCGGGCACCGGCTACTCCGGGGCGCCATCTGCCCCGGCGGCGTGCTGGTGGATCGCCTCCCGCACGTCGGGCAGCTGCAGTCCATCGCTGCCGACCTTGCCGAGGTGGCAGAGCTGACGCTGCGCAACACGATCATCTACGACCGCTTCGCGGGCACCGCGATCCTGGACGCTGACGACGCGCGCGCCATGGGCTGCCTGGGATATGTCGCGCGGGCGAGCGGTATCCACACCGACGCCCGGCTCGAACATCCCACGCTCGCACTGCCGGTCACCGAGGTCACCCATACGGCCGGTGATGTTCTGGCCCGCTATCTCGTCCGCCGCGACGAATTCGCGGCGTCGGCCGCTTTAGCTGGTCACCTGGTCGAATCGCACACCGGTGGCACCGAATTCAGTACGCACCTGCCGGTATCCGGTCGCCCGCGCAGCGGGATCGGCATCGTCGAGGGCTGGCGTGGCACCATCGTGCACCGCGTCGAGATCGACGCAGATACTCGGGTCACCCGGGCCAAGATCGTCGATCCGTCCTGGTTCAACTGGCCGGCACTGCCGGTGGCGATGACCGACACGATCGTCCCTGACTTCCCGCTGACCAACAAGAGTTTCAACTTGTCCTACGCCGGCAACGACCTGTGACCCTGCAGACATTTCATTTGCGGCAGCAACTTGCTAAGCTTCGAAAACAGTCGAAGTAAAGTTGCATCGTCGGTCGGAGCGCATGGTGATGGACTCCCGTCAGCCGCTGTACCGGATGAAGGCCGAGTTCTTCAAGACACTCGGGCATCCGGCGCGTATCCGGATCCTCGAACTGCTCAGCACGCGCGAGTACGCCGTCTCCGAGATGCTGCCCGAAGTGGGCATCGAACCGGCCAATCTGTCGCAGCAGCTTTCTATTCTGCGCCGTGCGGGTCTGGTCACCGCGAGCCGGGATGGCTTGTCGGTGCGCTACACCCTGACCTCGCCGCAGGTGGCCGAGCTGTTGACCGTTGCCCGGGCAATTCTCACCGGAGTCGTCGCCGGTCAGGCGGAACTGCTCGAAGACGTCTCCGAATCGACCCTGGTGACCGAGCCGACAGGCTGAACACCGCGGACCAGCAGATCAGCGCACCTATTGATTGCAAAATTTCTAAGATGAATAATTTAGGCACCGATGTACGGAACAACATGTCACTGACGACAACAAGTCCAAACGTGAACCGCAACTCGCAGACCTCGTCCGGTACCGAAATTGTCGGTGTGATCGGAGTTGCTCCGCGCCGATCACGAACCCTACTACCGGGTCCAGACGTGTGGACTGCGACGCAGAGGTACGCAGCCCTGGTTAGTGATCGGATTCCCCTCCGAGCGCGGTGCCTGCGGTTGCCTCACGTCGACGCCGTGGTCGCGCGGATTTTGGGATTGCCGTCGCGGGTGCGGGCCGTGGTCGTCGTGGGTACCGGGCCCTCGGAGTCGGCGAAGATCCAGCGTGCGGTGGCCGGCCTGAAAGGCCCGCCAGTCATCAGTGAAACCGACTTGGTCACTGCCGCGTTGGGAGCCGCGACGATCGGCACGCTTCGCAGCCACGGGGTCCGGCTGCGACGGGGCCGAATCGTGGTGACCCACTCCGAGGTCCTGCCGCGGCTCGGTCCGCTGTTCGCTACGGGCGGCGGGATCCTGACCAGCTGGACCGAGCGCGATGCACAGACCGCTGCGCTGCGCGACGTCATGGTGCACAACGACATCCTGATTGACCTGGCTGGCGTCGCGCCCGACGACTGCGCTCCCGGACGCACGCTGAGACTGCCGCACGAACCGTTCGACTACGCCGGTCTGGTGCTGCCCGGCTTGCTCAGCTCCTTAGGTAGGCGTGCATACGTGAGCGTGACAACCGACGTCCTCGCCGCGTGCGCCCGGGCGCTGGCACGTCTCAGCTCGCCCGACCGCACCCTGCCCGCGCTCGACGAGTCGCTGGTGGTGCCCGCGGTGGCCAGAGAGGTGGCGCGGACTCTGGGCGACCGTCCAACACACCATCCTTATCGACGCCCCGGCGTCACACATCAACCATTCACCCACCACCGACACCCCGAAGGACAACGATCGTGACCATCGCCGCCATCGCCGGCCTCGACACCGCGCCGACCACCGCCACCGCCATCGTCGACTGGGTCAGTGCCGTCGCCGAGTTGACTACTCCCGACAACGTGGTCTGGTGTGACGGCTCCGACAGCGAATGGCATCAGCTGACGAGAATTCTGGTGGACAAAGGCACCTTCGTCGCACTGTCGAAAAAGCCCAATTCCTTCTGGTGCGCTTCGGACCCAGACGATGTCGCACGGGTAGAAGACCGGACTTTCATTTGCTCCCAACGTTACTCCGATGCCGGGCCTACCAACAACTGGATGGATCCCGTCGACATGAAAACCGTGATGATCGAGGAGTATCGCGGCGCGATGGCCGGCCGCACCATGTACGTGATCGCATTCTGTATGGGGCCGCTGGATGCCGCCGAACCCAAGTTCGGTGTGCAGATCACCGACTCCGAATACGTCGCGGCCTCGATGCGAATCATGACGCGTTCGGGAACGCCGGTGTGGAAGAAACTCGACGCCGGCGCCGACTTCGTCAAATGTCTGCACTCGGTCGGCGCACCGCTGCGCCCCGGTCAACCTGATGTCACCTGGCCGTGCGACCGGACCAAGTACATCACCCATTTCCCCGAGGAACGCACGATCTGGAGTTACGGATCCGGCTACGGCGGCAACGCCTTGCTCGGCAAGAAGTGCTACGCGCTGCGCATCGCCTCGAAGATGGCCCACGACGAAGGCTGGCTGGCCGAGCACATGCTGATCCTCAAACTCACCTCGCCGCAACAACGGGTGCACTATATCGCCGCCGCTTTCCCATCCTCGTGCGGGAAAACCAATCTGGCGATGCTCTCACCGACGCTTGAAGGTTGGACCGCCGAAACGATCGGCGACGACATCGCCTGGATGCGATTCGGCGAGGACGGTCGGCTCTACGCCGTCAACCCGGAGGCCGGGTTCTTCGGCGTCGCTCCCGGCACCGCGGCGGCCACCAACCCGCACGCAATGGCGACCATCGAGCGCGGCAACTCCATTTTCACCAACGTCGCCCTCACCGACGACGGCGACGTCTGGTGGGAAGGGATGACTCCCGACGTGCCCGCTCATCTCACCGACTGGCGGCGTCGTGACTGGACGCCGCAGTCGAATGAACCCGCCGCTCATCCTAATTCGCGCTACTGTACCCCTATTGCGCAATGCCCCACCGTCGCCCCCGAGTGGGAAGACCCTGCGGGTGTGCCGATCTCGGCACTATTGTTTGGCGGTCGCCGTGCCACGACCATCCCGCTGATCACCCAGTCGCTGAGCTGGGCGCACGGGGTGTTTCTGGCGTCAACGCTGTCTTCGGAGACCACCGCCGCGGCCACCGGCAGGCAAGGGGTCGTGCGCCGCGACCCGATGGCAATGTTGCCGTTCCTGGGCTATCACGTCGGCGATTACTTTGCGCACTGGCTCGACATCGGCGCCCGAGCGAACCCCGACCTGTTGCCGAAAATCTTCTACGTGAACTGGTTCCGTCGCGGCGATGACGGCGAGTTTCTTTGGCCGGGCTTCGGCGAGAACTCCCGTGTGCTCAAATGGGCCCTGCAGCGCGTCGAGGGCACCGTCGACGCGCTGCGGACCCCGATCGGCGATATCCCCCACTTCGACGACCTCGATCTTGACGGCTTGGACCGGTCCGTTTATGACGACACCAAAATTCGTGCCGCACTGAGGGTTGATCCGAGTGAATGGGAACGCGAGATAGCGTCGATCGACGAGTGGTATGCCACCATCGGCGGCAACAAACTCCCTGATGTCTTGTGCCAACAACTCGGCGACCTCAAACAGCGGCTGTCCACCGCACGACGCGATGTAGCGCAGGTCAGTGTCGGCGAACGTTTAACCTGACGATCGTACTGACGCGGATACTGTGGAGACCAAACTTCGCTCCGGTGTTCGGTTCTCGCCCGAGCGCAGCCACGCGCACCGACCACGCCGCGTAACCCCGAACAGTTCACGCATCCGGCACACCCGGGGCAGTCGGAACAGTGCAAGCAGCCGACGCAAGCCCCACATCGGGTGCAGCCCAGACAACTCGCATGCGCGACGCAGTCAGTAGACCACCGGCCACTGCGGTGCTGCCCACGGAGTCCTGAGCCGGCCTGGTCATCGACGCAGCATCTCACACCTGAGTGAGTCACTCCACCAGCGCGTTAGCCGCCTGCAGGTGTTTGATCGCGTCGGCGACGATCGTGGCGATCAGCTCCGCGCACGACGGCAGGTCCTCGAGGATGCCGGCCACCTGACCCGACGCCAGCACCCCGGCCTCGGTGTTGCCTTCCACCAGGCCGGCTTTCAACAACATCGGGGTGTTGGCCGCCATCAGCACTTGAGACCAGGTCATCTCCTTGCCGTGGCGCATCGCCAATCCGTCGCGGATCATCGACCGCCACGTCATGCCCGACATCTTCTTGAACTTCGCGGCGTTGAGCACTGCGGCAACGAAACCCCCAGCGCGCGAGCCGCTTTCCAGCTTATCGACCAGCTCCGTGCGCAGCACGCGGTGCGGCATGCCGTCCACCCGGGTGGTGACCACCGTGCCGTCCAGACCGGCTTGCAGATAGCGGCGTTTCACCGCGTCGGGCACCGTGGAATCCGACGTCAACAAGAACCGGGTGCCCATCGCCACTCCCGCTGCACCGTAAGACAGTGCTGCTGCCAGCCCGCGCCCGTCGAAGAACCCGCCTGCGGCGATAACGGGGATATCGACGGCGTCGAGTACCGACGGCAACAGCAGGGTGGTCGCGACCGGGCCGGTGTGCCCGCCGCCTTCGCCGCCCTGCACGATCACCGCGTCGGCGCCCCAGGATGCCACCTTGCGGGCATGCTTGGCCGCACCGACCGACGGGATGACCACGACGCCAGCGTCTTTCAAACGAGCAATCAGCTCCTGACGAGGTGCCAGCGCGAACGACGCCACCTGCACGCCTGCGCGGATCATCAGCTCGACCCGGTCGCCGGCGTCGGCGGCGTCGGCGCGGATGTTGACGCCGAACGGTTTGTCGGTGGCGGCCTTCACCTTGCCGATCGCGACAGCCAGCTCGTCCAACGTCATGGTGGCCGACGCCAAAATCCCCAGCCCGCCCGCATTGGCGGTGGCCGATACCAGTCGCGCCCCGGCCACCCAGCCCATGCCGGTCTGGACCACCGGGTGCTCGACACCGGCCAGCTCGGTCAGCGGCGTGCGCAGCCTCATAGCCATCGCCGATGATGCAGAGCGAAGCGATGAGGAGGAGGCGGAATATTCATGAGCGTACCTCTGTGTCCCGAAGCGACTTCGGGTCGATGACCTCGCGGATCAGGTGCACCTCGTCGTCGGACGGCGTCCGGGTCTCGTCAGCCTCGTCGAGCCCATACACCTCAAACGACGTCGCGTCCCGGACGTCGGACGCCCCAACACCCGGGTGCAGGCTCAGCGCTCGCATCCGATGGTCGGGTCCGCCGAAGTCGAACACCCCGAGGTTGGACACCACGCGATAGACGTTGACGAACCGGAACGCCGGGTTGTCGGGATCGACCTTGTCGTAGCCGATCCCGGACACTACGTCGACGGTCTCGCAGAACACCCGCGGCGAGTGGTTGCCCACCCAGTAGCTGGTGGCATGGTTGATGGTGTTGCCGGGCGCGCCGCGCACCCCGAACATCTGCCGGGTCGGCTGCTGCAGCGGCCCGAACGCGGAGATGTTCTGATTGCCGTAGCGGTCAACCTGGTTGGCGCCCATCACCACGTGCCGGCGCCCCCAGGCCAGCGTCTCGAACACCCGCGCAAATGGCATCCACCCTTCGATTAGGCCGCCAGCACCCAAAGCGGGAGTGTCGGCCAGCAGCTGCGCCTCCCCGTCGGTGAGCAGGATGTTCGGAGAAAACGTCAAGCGGGCCAGCCGGGCGCCGATCAACGCCACCGTCGTCATCGGGCTGACCAGGATTTCCCCGGCGTCGCGAAACAGCTCGGCGCACGCCGTCACGCAGATTTCGGCCCGGGTGATCATGACGATTCTCCGAACTTGCGCACGGCCTCGTGATAGGCGGCTTCGCTGCCGGACAGATACGTCGCGACGAACTGCTGCCAGCTTTCCTGTGACGCGGCGGACTCCACATAGTGTCGTTGGAATTTTTCGTCGCGGCCGTAATCGGGTGCCGCCATGGTGAAGTGGGCACCACCGGGCGCTTCGACGACGGCGTCGACCATCATCCGGTTCACCAGCAACGCCTGCGGTGGCACCGTTTTGACCAGCTCCTCGGTGGCCACCACGCGCTCCACCGACAGGTAGCGCTTCTCGGCAGCCATCAGATAGAGGTCGTCGAAATAGGGATCGATCCCGGTGTAGGCCGCATTGCCGGATGCGTCACCGAGATTCATGTGCACGAACGCCGCATCCAACCGCAGCGCCGGCATCGCGATCAGCGTCTCGTAGCGACCGTCCGTGGGATACGGGGAGGTCACGGTCTTGAGCTCACCCTCAAAAAACTCCGGCACCGAGCTGCCCAGTCCCGCGCGAATCGGCAGGAACGGCAACCGCTGCGCGGCGGCCTGCAGACCGCAGCGCAGCATGCCCTCGTCCATCTCCCGGGCCTGGATCAAGCCATGGGTGCGGGCGTGCGCGAACCACGGGTCGTAGAACGGCGGTGAATCCAGCGACACGAAACCGTAATAGGCGCGTCGCACCTTGCCCGCCGAACACAGCAACCCAAGATCCGGCCCGCCGTAGCTGACCACGGTCAAATCCGTGACATCGGTGCGCAGGATCGCACGCACGAACGCCATCGGCTTGCGCCGCGACCCCCAGCCACCGATCCCGATCGTCATGCCGCTGCGCAGCCCGGCAACGGCGTCGTCGAGGGTCGTCAGCTTGCTGGTCATGATTTCTTCACGAAGGCGTCGCGGTGCTCGTCGGCCACCCCGGCCAGGTTGAGCTCGAAGGTAAAGCCTTGCTCCATACGGTAACTGGAGTCGACCCGCTGCACGTCGATGAAGTTCAACGCCTCCTTGGCGGCCCGGATGACCCGGGTGTCCTTGGCGGCGATGTCGCGGGCGGCCCGTAACGCCGCCTCGTCCAACTCCTCTCGGGGCACCACCTCGTGCACCGAGCCGAAGTGATGCAACGTGGCCGCGTCCACGGTCGCGGCGGTGAAGAATAGCCGGCGCATCATGTGCTGGGGCACCAGCCGGGACAGATGCGTGGCCGCGCCCAGCGCGCCGCGCTCCACCTCCGGTAACCCGAAGGTGGCGTCGTCGGAGGCCACGATCACGTCGGAGTTGCCGACCAACCCGATGCCGCCGCCCACGCAAAATCCGTTGACCGCGGCGATCACCGGCACCGCGCACTCGTAGACCGCCTTGAACGCCGCGAAGCAGCCGCGGTTGGCATCGATCAGCGCGGTGAAACCCTCGGTGCGCTGCATCTCCTTGATATCGACACCCGCGTTGAAGCCCCGACCCTCGGCCCGCAGGATCACCACGTGGGTGGCAAGGTCACGGCCGGCAACCGTCACAGCGTCGGCGAGGTCGAACCAGCCGCGCGACGGAATGGCGTTGACCGGCGGAAAGTCGACGGTGACCGCGACGATGCCTGGTTCGATAGCACGAGACGTGATCGGCATGTGCACTTCCTGGGATCGATTACCTAAGCAAGCACTTGCTTGGTACGCTAGCACAGTGACCGGCACCGACGGCGACCGCGCAATCAACTTGGGACTCGCTGGCCGGGTCGTCTTGGTGACCGGGGGCGTCCGCGGCGTCGGCGCCGGGATCAGCTCGGTTTTCGCCGAGCAGGGCGCGACGGTCATCACCTGCGCCCGGCGCCCCGTCGGGGGCCTGCCGTACGAGTTCCATGCCTGCGATGTGCGCGACGACGACGCGGTCGCCACGATGGTGGACGCGATCGTGGCACGGCACGGGCAGATCGACGTCGTGGTGAACAACGCCGGCGGATCGCCATATGTACTTGCCGCCGAAGCAACCCCGAACTTAAACCGCAAGATCATCGAACTCAACCTGATTGCCGCGCTTACCGTCTCGCAGCGGGCCAACGCTCATATGCAGACCCAGCCCGAGGGCGGTTCCGTCGTCAACATCTCCAGTGTCAGCGGCCGGCGTCCCACCCCGGGCACCGCCGCCTACGGAGCCGCCAAAGCAGGATTGGAAAACCTCACTGCCACCTTGGCGGTGGAGTGGGCACCGAAGGTGCGGGTGAACGCCCTGGTGGCGGGAATGGTAGAAACCGAGCAGTCGGCGTTGTTTTACGGCGACGCGGAATCGCTGTCCAGGGTGGCGGCGACCGTACCGTTGGGCCGACTAGCCAAGCCGTCCGACATCGGTTGGGCCGCCGCGTTTTTAGCATCGGAGGTGGCGTCGTACGTCAGCGGTGCAACGCTGGAGGTCCATGGTGGCGGCGAACCGCCGCCGTATCTGGCCGCCTCCAGCGCCAACAAGTAAAGGGGCAACGGGTATGGGTTTGGTCGACGGCCGAGTGGTCATCGTTACCGGAGCCGGCGGCGGGATCGGACGTGCACACGCGCTCGCTTACGCAGCCGAAGGTGCGCGCGTTCTGGTCAACGACATCGGGGTGGGCTTGGACGGCTCGCCGGCCAGCGGCGGCAGTGTGGCGCAGGATGTGGTCGACGAGATCACCGCAGCCGGTGGCGAAGCCGTTGCCAACGGCGCTAACGTCGCGGACTGGAACCAGGCGGCCGACCTGATCGCGGCTGCGGTGGAGACGTTCGGCGGCCTCGACGTCCTGGTCAACAACGCCGGCATCGTGCGTGACCGGATGATCGCCAACACCAGCGAGGAAGAGTTCGACGCCGTCGTCGCGGTGCACCTCAAGGGCCACTTCGCCACGATGCGGCACGCCGCGTCTTATTGGCGTGGGCTGTCCAAACAGGGCAAAGTCGTTGACGCGCGGATCATCAACACCAGCTCCGGTGCGGGCCTGCAGGGCAGCGTCGGGCAGGGGAACTACAGCGCCGCCAAGGCCGGCATCGCGGCGTTGACGCTCGTCGGCGCCGCTGAACTGGCGCGCTACGGCGCGACCGTCAACGCGATCGCGCCGTCAGCCCGCACCCGGATGACCGAAACCGTCTTCGCGGAGAGGATGGCCAAACCCGACGAAGGGTTCGATGCGATGGCGCCGGAGAACATTTCGCCGCTGGTCGTATGGTTGGGCAGCGCCGAATCGAAGGACGTCACCGGCAAGGTGTTCGAAGTCGAGGGCGGCCTGATCCGGGTGGCCGAAGGCTGGGCGCACGGCCCGCAGGTCGACAAGGGCGCGCGTTGGGATCCCGCCGAACTCGGCCCGGTGGTCACCGATCTACTCGCCAAGGCGCGCCCGCCGGTACCGGTCTACGGCGCAGGCTTGTAGTACGGTCCGCCCTGAGCGCAGCTGTTACGGCTCGCAAACGACGATCGGGATCCTCCGATCGGTCCAGGACTGATAGTCCGCATAGGCGGGGTACATTTTCACCAACTGCGGCCAGTACCTGGCGCGCTCTTCGTCGGTGGCATCCCGGGCGGTGAGGTTGAGCACCTCTTTTTTGATCTGGACCGAAACCTTCGGATTAGCCTTGAGATTGAGGTACCACATCGGATTCTTCGCGGCACCGCCCTTCGACGCGGCAACAATGACCCGGTCGCCGTCGCGCAGGAAGTAGAGCGGAGTAACCCGCGGCCGCCCACTCGTGCGGCCGGTGGTGGTCAGCAGCGCGACCGGAATCTTCTGGAATGTGCCGCCCAGCCCCTCGCCGCCGCTGCGACGGTACATGACGGTGTTGATCCGCGACATCCACTTGATGATGAAGTCGGTCAACGGCGAATTCAAAAAGCGCGGTGGTGATTTCCGGGGCATGGCGGGCATCCTAGTTTTGCTGGACAAACGGGTGGAATCGAACCTTGATGTGGTGGATCTTCCCGTCGGTCGCCGGGATCACGAACGTCTCGTCGACCCGCGCCGCAACCCGCCGCCCGGCCAGGCTCGGCTTGGTCAACACGGTGTATACAGCCCGGACCTGGTCGCCGCTCACCGTGTACTCCGGCGCGGTGGTCGCCGCGATGATCCGGTACTGCGGTCCGCGCTTCAGGCTGCGCCGCAGGTGGTTTCCGGAAAACCCGGTCCGCATTCCCTGCTCGATCCGCACACAGTCCGGCGCGAACGGAACCGAGTCACCGTCATGGCTGACCAGCGCGTCGATGTAGGCCTGCGCCGCAGCAATACGGTCGGACTCCGAAACGCCCACTAGATCCGCTCGATGATGGTGCCGGTCGACAGGGCACCCCCAGCGCACATGGTGATCAGCGCCGTGTTCTGGTCGGTGCGCTCCAACTCGTGCAGCGCGGTGGTGATCAGTCGGCTGCCGGTGCAGCCCACCGGATGACCCAGCGCGATCGCGCCGCCGTTGACGTTGACCCGCGTCATATCGGGGTTGTGCACCCGCGCCCAGGACAGCACCACCGACGCGAAGGCCTCGTTGATTTCGACCAGGTCGATGTCGCCGATCTTCATGCCGGCCTTTTCCAGTACCTTCGCGGTCGACTGCACCGGGCCGTCCAGGTGGTAGTAGGTTTCGGCACCGACCAGCGCCTGGCTGACGATGCGGGCCCGCGGCCGCAGCCCCAGCGCCTTGGCCTTCTCCTCGTCCATCCACAGCACCGCGGCCGCGCCGTCGGAGATCTGCGAGGAGGTGCCCGCGGTGTGGATGCCGCCCTCGAGCACCGGCTTGAGTTGGCTCAGTCCCTCGATCGTAGTGTCCCGCAGGCCCTGGTCGCGCGTCACCACGTGCCATTCACTGGTGGGCTGCTTCTGCTCGTCGAGCACCGGCGCCTCGATCGGCGCAACCTCCCGCTCGAAGCGCCCTTCATCCCAGGCCTGCTTGGCGCGCAGCTGGGACTGCAGCCCGAACGCGTCGATGTCCTCGCGGGTGATGCCGCGCCGCTTGGCGATCCGCTCGGCGGCCTCGAACTGGTTGGGCAGATCGATGTCCCAGGACGCGGCCCGCCAGTTGCGGTCCGGGCCCGCGTTGGCGCCGAGCCCGACACGGCTCATCGCCTCGATGCCGCAGGCGATGCCGACGTCGATGGCGCCGGTAGCGATCAGCCCGGCGATCAGGTGGTTGGCCTGCTGCCCGCTGCCGCACTGGCAGTCGACGGTCGTGGCGCCGACGTGTTCGGGCAGTCCGACCGTCAGCCAGGAGGTGCGAGTGACGTTGTTGGACTGCTCGGCGTACTGGGTCACGCAGCCGCCGATGACCTGCTCGACGTCGCCGGCGTCGATACCGGCCTTCGCGATCAGCGCCTTGTGCACAGCACCCAGCAGTTCGGTGGCATGCAGTCCGGACAGCCAGCCGTTACGTTTGCCGATCGGGCTGCGAGTGGCTTCGACGATTACCGGGTTACCCATGAGGTTAGGCTAGAACACGTTTCATTACTCTGACAAGCGAGGATGCATCGGTGCCTTTTGTCTGTGGTGGAGCCATGTTTTACTGGCACTAGAACACGTTGTAGCGAGGAGCTCATCCATGCCGACTCCCCAGGGCGGGCCTAATCTACCGCCAGGATTTGACCTCACCGACCCCGACATCTATGTCGAGCGGTTGCCGATGGCGGAATTCGCCGAGCTGCGGGCCCATGCGCCGATCTGGTGGAACGCCCAGGCCCCGGGCACCGGCGGCGGCTTCCACGACGGCGGATTCTGGGCGATCACCAAGCACAAGGACGTCAAAGAAATCTCGCTGCGCAGCGACGTGTTCTCCAGCTACGAAAACGGCGTGATCCCGCGGTTCCAAAACGATATCGCCCGCGAGGACATCGAGGTTCAGCGGTTGGTGATGCTCAATATGGATGCTCCGCATCACACCCGGCTGCGTAAAATCATTTCCCGCGGCTTCACGCCGCGCGCCATTGACCGCCTGCGCGACGACCTCAACACCCGCGCCCAGAACATCGCCAAGACTGCGGCCGCCGCCGGCTCCGGCGACTTCGTCGAGCAGGTGTCGTGCGAGCTGCCGCTGCAAGCGATCGCCGACCTGCTCGGGGTGCCGCAAGAGGACCGCAGCAAACTGTTCCGGTGGTCCAATGAGATGACCGGCAACGACGACCCCGAGTATGCCCACATCGATCCCAAGGGGTCGTCGGCCGAACTGATCATGTATGCGATGCAGATGGCTGCGCTCAAGGCTGAAAACCCGGGCCGCGACATCGTCACCACCTTGATCAACGCCGACCTCGACGGCGAGAAGCTGTCCGACGACGAATTCGGCTTCTTCGTGGTGATGCTGGCGGTGGCCGGCAACGAGACCACGCGAAACTCGATCACCCAGGGGATGATGGCCTTCGCCGACCAGCCCGACCAATGGGAGCTGTTCAAGCGCGAGCGCCCGCAGACCGCCGCCGACGAGATCGTCCGCTGGGCGACTCCGGTGACCTGTTTCCAGCGCACCGCGCTAGCGGACTACGAGCTGTCGGGTGTGCAGATCAAGAAGGGTCAGCGGGTGGTGATGTTCTACCGCTCAGCCAATTTCGACGAAGAGGTCTTCGAGGATCCCTACACATTCAACATTCTGCGTGACCCCAACCCGCACGTTGGGTTCGGGGGCACCGGGGCACACTACTGCATCGGCGCTAACCTGGCCCGGATGACGATCAATCTGATCTTCAACGCGATCGCCGACCACATGCCCGACCTCAAGCCGCTCGCCAAGCCCGAGCGGCTGCGGTCGGGCTGGCTCAACGGCATCAAGCACTGGCAGGTCGACTACACGGGCGCCTGCCCGGTGGTGCGCTGATGGATTTCACGCTTGAGCCGGCGCAGCAGGCTGTCGCCGACGTGGTCACTTCGGTGCTGGAACGCAACACCACGTGGGAGGCGCTGGTTGCCGGCGGGGTGAACGCGCTACCGGTGCCCGAACGCCTCGGCGGCGACGGGCTGGGGCTGGCCGAGGTGGCGACGGCCCTCACGGAGATCGGGCGCCACGGTCTGGTGGGCCCGGCGTTGGCCACGCTCGGGCTCGGCGCGCTGCCGCTGCTGGACCTGGCCTCCGACGAGCAGCAGGATCGCTACCTCGCCGGGCTGCCCAAAGGATCGCTGCTCACCGCCGCACTGAACGAGCCCGGTGCGGCGCTGCCCGAGCGGCCGTCGACGACGATCGCGAACAACCGGCTCTCCGGCACCAAAATCGGCGTCGGATACGCCGAACAGGCCGAACAGATGGTCGTCACGGCCGACAATGGCGTGGTTGTGGTGTCACCCAAGGCCGACGGGGTTCAGCTGGCCAAGACACCGACATCGAACGGATCCGACGAGTACGTGGTGACGTTCTGCGACGTCGCGGTCAGCGGGGACGACGTGCTGGCCGGGGCGACTGCGCACCGGGTCAACCAGCTGGCATTGGCGGGTATCGGCGCCTACGCGGCCGGTCTGGTCGCCGGCGCCCTTCGGCTGACCGCCGATTACGTGGCCAACAGACACCAGTTCGGCAAGCCGCTGTCCACTTTTCAAACGGTGGCCGCGCAACTCGCCGAGGTCTACATTGTCTCGCGGACCATCACCTTGGCATCGACGTCGGTCGTGTGGCGGCTGGCTGAGGGTCTTGACCCCGATGACGACCTCGACGTGCTCGGCTACTGGATCACGTCGCAGGCGCCACCGATGATGCAAGTCTGCCACCACCTGCACGGTGGCATGGGGATGGACGTCACCTATCCGATGCCGCGGTACTACTCCACGATCAAGGACTTGACCCGCCTGCTGGGCGGGCCGTCGCACCGTCTCGACCTGGTGGGGATCGCAAGCGCGGCGAAGCCGGGCGCAGCGGGTCGCCACCCAGACGACCCGGTGGGGATCGCAAGCGCGGCGAAGCCGGGCGCAGCGGGTCGCCACCCAGACGACCCGGTGGGGATCGCAAGCGCGGCGAAGCCGGGCGCAGCGGGTCGCCACCCAGACGACCCGGTGGGGATCGCAAGCGCGGCGAAGCCGGGCGCAGCGGGTCGCCACCCAGACGACCACGTGGGAGCGCAATGTTCGTCGATCTGACCCCCGAGCAGCGGCAGCTGCAAGCCGAGTTACGGCAATACTTTTCGAATCTGATCTCGCCCGACGAGGCGAAGGCGATGGAGGCCGACCGGCACGGCGAGGCCTACCGGGCGGTGATCCGGCGGATGGGTCGCGACGGCAAGCTCGGCGTCGGGTGGCCGAAGGAGTTCGGCGGGCTGGGCTTTGGTCCGATCGAGCAGCAGATCTTCGTCAACGAGGCGCATCGGGCCGACGTGCCGTTGCCGGCGGTGACGCTGCAGACCGTCGGCCCCACCCTGCAGGTATATGGCAGCGAGATGCAGAAGAAGAAGTTCCTGCCCGCGATCCTGGCCGGTGAGGTGCACTTCGCGATCGGCTACACCGAGCCGGAGGCGGGCACCGACCTCGCGTCGCTGCGCACCACCGCGGTCCGGCAGGGCGACGAGTACATCGTCAACGGGCAAAAGATTTTCACCACCGGTGGCCATGATGCCGACTACGTCTGGTTGGCGTGCCGCACCGACCCGCAAGCAGCGAAGCACAAAGGGATTTCAATCTTGATCGTCGACACGAAGGATCCCGGCTACTCCTGGACACCGATCATCCTGTCCGACGGCGCGCATCACACCAATGCCACCTACTACAACGATGTCCGCGTTCCGGCGGACATGCTGGTCGGTGAGGAGAACGGCGGATGGCGGCTCATCACCACCCAGCTCAACAACGAGCGGGTGATGCTCGGCCCGGCCGGCCGGTTCGCCGGCATCTACGACCGAGTGCACGCGTGGGCGTCCAAGCCCGGTGGCGACGGCGTCACGCCCATCGATCACCACGACGTGAAGCGGGCTCTCGGCGAGATCCACACCATCTGGCGGATCAACGAACTGCTCAACTGGCAGGTAGCGGCATCGGGAGAGGACATTAACGTGGCCGATGCCGCGGCAACCAAGGTATTCGGCACCGAGAAGGTTCAGTATGTAGGCCGGCTGGCTGAAGAGATCGTCGGCAGGTACGGCAATCCCGCGGAGCCGGATACCGCCGAGTTGCTCAGGTGGCTCGACTCGCAGACCAAGCGCAATCTGGTGATCACCTTCGGTGGCGGCGTGAACGAAGTGATGCGCGAGATGATCGCCGCCTCTGGTCTGAAAGTGCCGAGGGTGCCGCGATGAGTGATTTCGCGGCTGCCGTCGAGCAAGTCAAGGCTGCGGGCAAGAGCAAACCGCGCGTGGGCCGTGATCCGGTGAACCTGCCGATGATCCGCCATTGGGTCGATGCGATGGGCGACACCAACCCGATCTATGTCGACGAGGCGGCGGCGCGGGCCGCCGGCCATCCCGGGATCGTCGCACCGCCGGCGATGATTCAGGTTTGGACGATGATGGGGTTGGGTGGGATTCGCCCGGACGACGATCCGCTGGGCCGCATCATGACGTTGTTCGACGAGGCCGGCTATGTGGGCGTCGTTGCCACCAACTGTGAACAGACCTACCATCGCTATCTGCGTCCAGGCGAAGAAGTCGCTGTCAGCGCCGAACTCACCGACGTGATCGGGCCCAAACAGACTGCGCTGGGCGAGGGCTATTTCATCAATCAGCACATCAGCTGGCAGGTGGGTGACGAGGACGTCGCCGAAATGAACTGGCGCATACTCAAGTTTCGGCCGCGGGAAGCCGATCGGCAAGGAGTCCCTGAGGATCTGGACCCGGCGAACATGATGCGCCCGTCGTCGTCGAAGGACACCCAATTCTTCTGGGACGGTGTCAACGCCCACGAACTGCGGATCCAGAAGCGCCCGGACGGGTCATTGCAGCACCCGCCGGTGCCAGCGGTGTGGCAGGACAAGGACGCTCCGGTCGACTACGTCGTGGCCAGTGGCAAGGGCACCGTGTTCAGCTTCGTGGTGCACCACGCCCCCAAAGTGCCGGGCCGGACGGTACCGTTCGTCATCGCGCTGGTCGAACTCGAAGAGGGGGTTCGGATGCTCGGCGAGCTGCGCGGCGTGGACCCCGCGAGTGTGGAGATCGCAATGCCGGTTCGCGCTACGTATCTGGATTTTCCAGAAAGTGAGTCCGGGCCAGCCTGGACACTGTACGCCTGGGAGCCGGACGTATGAGCACACCGGTTGTCGAAGTCGGCACGCAACTGCCGGAATTGTCGCTTTACGGCGATCCGACCTTCATTGTGTCGACGGCGCTGGCCACCCGCGACTTCCAGGACGTCCACCACGACCGGGACAAGGCGCAGGCTAAGGGATCCAAGGACATCTTCGTCAATATCCTCACCGACACCGGTTTGGTCCAGCGCTACATCACCGATTGGGCTGGGTCGTCGGCGATCATCAAGTCGATCGGATTGCGGCTGGGCGTGCCGTGGTACGCCTATGACACGGTGACCTTCTCCGGTGAGGTGACTGCCGTCGATGACGGCTTGATTACCGTGAAAGTATTGGGCCGCAATAGCCTTGGTGACCATGTGATCGCGACCGTCACGCTGACGATGGGGGACGCCTGATGCTTTCCGGTAAGGCCGCGATCGTCGGAATCGGCGCCACCGACTTCTCGAAGAACTCCGGTCGCAGCGAGCTGCGGCTGGCGGCCGAGGCGGTGACCGATGCCCTCGACGATGCCGGCCTGACCCCGGCCGACGTCGACGGGCTGACCACGTTCACCATGGACACCAACACCGAAGTCGCCGTCGCCCGCGCGGCAGGCATCGGGGAGCTGACGTTCTTCTCCAAGGTCCACTACGGCGGCGGCGCCGCGTGCGCGACCATCCAGCAGGCTGCGCTGGCCGTCGCCACCGGTGTCGCCAACGTTGTTGTGGCATACCGCGCATTCAACGAGCGCTCCGGGATGCGTTTCGGCCAGGTGCAGACCCGGCTGACCGAGAACGCTGATTCCACCGGCGTGGACAACTCGTTCTCCTATCCGCACGGTCTTTCCACACCCGCGGCGCAGGTCGCGATGATCGCCAAGCGCTACATGTACCTATCCGGCGCGACTAGCCGGGATTTCGGAGCGATCTCGGTGGCTGACCGCAAGCACGCCGCGAAAAACCCGAAGGCCTACTTCTACGAAAAGCCGATAACCATTGAGGACCATCAGAATTCGCGGTGGATTGCCGAACCTTTGCGGCTGCTGGACTGCTGCCAGGAGACCGACGGCGCGGTGGCTATCGTGGTGACCTCGGTGGAGCGGGCCCAGGATCTCAAGCATCGACCGGCGGTGATCGAGGCTGCGGCACAGGGCTCTAGCCCGGACCAGTATACGATGGTCAGCTACTACCGGCCTGAACTCGACGGGCTGCCCGAAATGGGCCTGGTCGGCCGGCAGCTCTGGGCGCAGTCGGGGCTTACCCCGACCGACATCCAGACCGCGGTGCTCTACGACCACTTCACTCCGTTCACGCTGATCCAGTTGGAGGAGCTGGGTTTTTGCGGCAAAGGCGAAGCCAAGGACTTCGTCGCCGGTGGGGCGGTCGAGATCGGCGGTCGGTTGCCCATCAACACCCACGGCGGCCAACTCGGCGAGGCCTACATCCATGGGATGAACGGCATCGCCGAGGCAGTGCGCCAGCTACGGGGTACCTCGGTGAACCAGGTCGACGGCGTCGAGCACGTGCTGGTCACCGCGGGGACCGGTGTACCCACGTCGGGCCTGATTCTCGGGTAGCCCAGCGCCGCCGCGAGCGTAACCCCAGCGTGGCTGTAGACGCCCAGCGTCACGCCAGAGTGACGCTGTGGACTGCTTACCCAACTGAAGTGACGCTGGTCGTGTCCCGTGCGACGCTGCGACGATGGCAGAGCCATTTCTCGGAAGTGAGGCCGTCGCGTGCGGCGAGCTTGTGAAGAGCACACTACGGAGCCAGTACAGGAAGTTACTGCCGGACGTATATGTCCACCGCGACGACGAGATAACACCACAGCTTCGCGCCCAGGCGGGATGGCTGTGGTCACGGCGCCGGGGCATCATCGCGGGATTGTCAGCGTGTGCAATGCATGGCGCGAAATGGGTTGACGGGGCGGTACCGGTGGAAATCATCCACACGAACAGGAACACCCTGCCCGGCTTACAGGTTCGCGGCGGCCGCATCGAAGAAGACGAAGTCACGGCGGTTGCCGGCATTGCGGTGACGACGCCCGCTCGGACCGCGTTGGACTTGGGATGCTGGTACCCCACTGGCCGAGCGGTGGCAGCGATAGATGCGCTTGCCCGAGCCACCGACTTGAAAGCAGCGGACGTAGAGCTCCTCGTGCAACGCTATGCCGGCCGCCGTGGCATCCGGCAGGCGCGGACGGCACTCGGTCTCATGGATGCCGGTGCACAGTCGCCCAAGGAGACGTGGCTTCGCCTGCTATTGGTGCGGGCGCGGCTGCCGCGCCCGCAGACGCAGATTCCGGTCGAAGACGAATTCGGCGACGTCATCGCTTACCTCGATATGGGCTGGGAGACCGTCAAAGTGGCGGTCGAATACGACGGCGACCAGCACCGAAGCAACCGCTGGCAATACACCTGGGATATCCGGCGCTCCGAAATGCTCGAGCGACGCGGCTGGATCGTTGTGCGGGTGGTCGCCGGCGACGAGTCGGCTGACGTTGTCCGCCGGGTACGGGCCGCGTTGGCGCGTCGAGCGTCACGCTAACGTGACGCTCGACGGCGAGCGCCACGCTGGCGTGACGGTCGCTGGGCGAGGCGCTAGGCCAGAATCAACTCAACGCCGCTGAGCACGACCGCGTTCTCGCGCGAAGGCGCGACCACGCCGGCGAGCAAGCGGGCGTCGTCCTTCCAAATACTGACCTTCAGCGTCTCGCCGGGAAACACGACGCCGGTGAAGCGCGCGCCGAATGAGCCGACGGCGTCGGCGTCGGCGTCCAGCATCGCGTCGACGATAGCTTTGCAAGTCATGCCGAAAGTGCACAATCCGTGCAGAATCGGCCGCGGAAACCCCGCGGCGGCAGCGAACTGGGGATCCGAGTGCAGCGGGTTGCGGTCCCCGCACAGCCGGTAGAGCAATGCCTGTTGCGGCAGCGTCGGCAACTGTACCTCGACGTCCGGAGCGCGGTCCGGTGCCACAACCGACGTCGAGGGTCCCCGCTCGCCGCCGAATCCTCCCTCTCCACGAGCGAAGATGGACCGACGCTGGGTCCACAGCGGGGAGCCGTCCAGTGCGCTCACCGACGTCTCGATCTGCACCACCGCGGCCTTGCCCTTGTCCCAGATCTCGACTATCCGGCTGATTGCGCGGGCGCTGCCGGACGGCGGCAAGGGCGCGGGGAGGATCACCTGCTCGGACGCATGCAAGATCTTGGCCAGGTCGATCTCGACACCCGGCCAGCTGACCTTCGGCGGTTCGGTGTCGTTAAATGACGCGGCGACACAGCCGAAGGTCGGCAACACCTGTGGGGTGTGGTCGATCACGTAGCTCAGTTCGCGTGGATCCGTCGGGTCGGCGCCGGCGCCCAACGCGAGGTTGTAGAGCTGAACATTGGTTGCTGTCCAGGAGAATTCAACCGACCCGAATTCGGCACCCAGCGCGGCGTCCACGTCGATCGGCATGTCATAACTCTCCGGCAATGTGCAGCGCCGCTACGTAGCCGAATGTCATTGCCGGGCCAATGGTGCCGCCCGGGCCGGGATAGGTATGTCCCATTACCGGGGCGCTGACATTGCCGGCGGCGTACAGCCCCTCGATCACGCTGTCGTCGTCGCGCAATGCTCGCGCGTGCACGTCGGTGCGGATGCCACCCTTGGTGCCCAGATCACCCGGCACCATCTTGGCCGCGTAATACGGTGGGCGCTTGATCTCGCCGAGGTTCGGGTTCGGCTTGTTGGTCGGATCACCGTAGTATCTGTCGTAGGCACTCTCGCCGCGGTGGTAGTCCTCGTCGACGCCTGAGCGCGCGAAGCGGTTGAAACGCTCCACCGTTGCGAGGAACTCGTGCTCCGGCAGGCCGGCCTTGCTCGCGAGCTCCTCGAGCGTGCCGGCCCGGATTATCACGCCAGAATCCATCCACTTGCGCGGCATCTGTTGCCCCGGACTCAATCCCGCGAAGATGTAGCGATCGCGGTATTGCTGGTCGAACACCAGCCAGGCCGGGATGTTCTCACCCGGCCCCGGACCCTGGCCGTATTCACCGCCGTACATCCGGTGGCAGGCTTCGACGTAGGGCATCGATTCGTTCATGAATCGCTTGCCCGACATGTTGACGATGATTGATCCGGGCGAATTACGCTCCGACAACGCGAACCAGGGTGCATCCACCAGCGGAATGGTCGGACCCCACCAGGCATCCTCCATGATTTCCAATGCCGCGCCCAGCTTTTCAGCGGCGATGATGCCATCGCCGGTGTTGGCTTTGGCACCCACGGTCCACTCGGTCGTGATCGGGGCCCGCTGGTACTTGACGCGCATCTGCTCGTTGTGCTCGAATCCGCCGCAGGCAAGGATGACCCCACGCCGGGCACTGATCAGCTGCGGCTCAGCCGCGTGGGGCGCGCCCGTTCGGCGGACATACACCCCGCGCACTGCGCCGTCCTGGACGTAGAGATCGGTCAGCGCGGTGTTGAGCTGGACCGGGACCCCCGCCTGCCGCAGCCCGATGCGTAGCGGCCCGATCAGCGCACGGCCCATGCCGACCAGCTTCTTGCCGGTCATCTGCCCCCACACGGTGCGTGCGCCGACCTTGAGGCTGCGTAGCATACCCCGCGGGTGCCTCTTGATCTGGTTCAATCGTACGTAATCTTGCTGCATAACAACGACATTGAGTGGTACCTTACCGTAGGGCGGCTCCAGCCCGGGTAGGTCAGGCCCAAGCTTTGCGGCGTTGAACGGCTTCGGCTCGATCGAGCGACCGCCCGGACGACCGCCCGGTGCTTCCGGGTAGTAGTCGGAATATCCTGGCACCCAACACATCTTCAACGGTGTGTGTTTAAGCACGAACGACAGCATTTCCGGGCCGCGCTGTAGGTAGGTGTCGATACGGTCGGAGTCGACGACGCCGCCGATGATTCCGTGCAGGTAGGTACGGGCCGCTTCCGGAGTGTCGGAGACACCATCACGCTTGAGGACCTCGTTGTTGGGAATCCAGACCCCGCCACCGGAGCGCGCGGTGGAGCCGCCGTAATGGGCCGCCTTCTCGATGACTATTGTCGAAAGGCCTCGATGAGCAGCGGTGAGCGCAGCAACCATGCCCGCACCGCCGCTGCCGACCACGACGACGTCGTACTCCTGACCTGTCATGTAGAACACGTTATAGAATTGCCCACGCCGGCCGCTACCGGCCCGGCCACACCGACGAGGGGACTTCGGTCAATGATCTCGGCTGCCACCCGTGCGGCGCTCGCCGCCGAGTTGGCGCAGGCCGAGCGCAGCCGAGTCCCGGTGGCGCCACTGACGGCGGCGTATCCAGAGATCGACGTCGTCGACGCCTACGAGATCCAGTTGATCAACATCCGGCAGCGGGTCGCCGAAGGGGCCCGCGTGGTGGGACACAAGGTTGGGTTGTCGTCGAAGGCCATGCAAAAAATGATGGGCGTGGACGAACCCGACTATGGCCATCTGCTCGACGATATGGAGGTGTTCGAGGACACCCCGGTCAAGACCGCCAACTACTTGTACCCGCGGGTGGAGGTCGAGGTGGGTTTCATCCTGGCCGACGACCTGCCCGGTGCCGGATGCACCGAGGACGACGTGCTCAAGGCGACGGCCGCTCTGGTGCCGGCGATCGAGCTGATCGACACCCGCATCACCGACTGGAAGATCGCGCTGTGCGACACCATCGCCGACAACGCCTCCTCGGCCGGCTTCGTCCTCGGCAGACAGCGGGTCTCGCCGGCTGATGTCGACGTCAGGAACATCGACACGGTGTTGACCCGCAACGGTGAGGTGGTGGCCAAGGGGCGCAGTGATGCGGTCCTGGGTAACCCGGTGACCGCGGTGGCCTGGCTTTCCCGCACAGTGGAAAGTTTCGGCGTCCGGTTGAAAGCCGGCGATATCGCGTTACCGGGCTCGTGCACCCGGGCGATCGACGCCCGCCCAGGCGACAACTTCGTCGCCGAGTTCGCCGGGCTGGGGTCTGTTCGATTGTCGTTCGAATAGAATAAGAGGAAGCAAGCATGGCGTCCCAGGCGAGTGTGGCTATTGTCGGATCGGGCAACATCGGCACCGACCTGTTGTATAAACTGCTGCGGTCGCCATGGCTGGAGCCGCGCTGGATGGTCGGGATCGACCCGGAGTCTGAGGGTTTGGCGCGGGCGCGCAAGCTCGGCCTGGAGACCACCGACGAGGGGGTTGACTGGCTGCTGGCCCAGCCCGAAAAGCCCGACCTGTTGTTCGAGGCGACCAGCGCCCACGTGCACAAAGAGGCCGCCCCGAAATATGCCCGAGCCGGGATCCGGGCCATCGACTTGACGCCGGCCGCAGTCGGGCCGGCAGTGGTCCCACCGGCCAATCTGCGCGAGCACCTCGACGCCCCGAACGTCAACATGATCACCTGCGGCGGTCAGGCCACCATCCCGATCGTGTATGCGGTGTCACGGGTGGTGGCGGTGCCCTACGCCGAGATCGTGGCGTCGGTCGCATCGGTGTCGGCCGGCCCGGGCACCCGGGCCAACATCGACGAGTTCACCACGACCACCGCTCAGGGCGTGCAGACCATCGGCGGCGCGCGGCGCGGCAAGGCGATCATCATCCTCAACCCCGCCGACCCGCCGATGATCATGCGCGACACCATCTTCTGCGCGATCCCCGAACAGGCCGACCGTGCCGCGATCGCGCAATCCATTCACGACGTGGTCGCCGAGGTGGCGACTTATGTGCCCGGTTACCGGCTGCTCAACGAGCCGCAGTTCGACGATCCGTCGCTCAACTCCGGCGGTCAGGCGCTGGTCACCACGTTCGTCGAGGTCGAGGGCGCCGGAGACTACCTACCGCCCTATGCGGGCAACCTCGACATCATGACCGCGGCCGCCGTCAAGGTCGGCGAGGAGATTGCGCGTAAAAAGGATGTGAGCTTGTCGGTTGTGGGAGGTGCAGGATGACCAACAGCCTCTGGGACGTCCGGATCACCGACACGTCGCTGCGGGACGGATCTCACCACAAACGCCACCAATTCACCAAAGACGAAGTCCGCGCGATTGTGGCCGCGCTGGACGCTGCCGGGGTGCCGGTGATCGAGGTGACGCACGGTGACGGCCTGGGTGGGTCGTCGTTCAATTACGGCTTTTCTAAGACCCCCGAGCAAGAATTGATCACCCTGGCCGCTCAGACGGCCAAAGAGGCCAAGATCGCATTTTTGATGCTGCCCGGGGTGGGCACGAAAGACGACATCAAAGAAGCGCAGGATAATGGCGGCTCGATCTGCCGGATCGCCACCCATTGCACCGAGGCGGACGTGTCCATCCAGCACTTCGGGCTGGCCCGCGAACTCGGCTTGGAAACCGTCGGGTTTTTGATGATGGCCCACACGATTCCGCCGGAGAAACTGGCCGCCCAGGCCCGCATCATGGCCGACGCCGGCTGTCAGTGCGTTTACGTCGTCGACTCCGCGGGCGCGCTGGTCCTGGAGGGGGTGCGCGACCGGGTCGCGGCGCTGGTGGCCGAGTTGGGCTCGGCTGCCGAGGTCGGTTTCCATGGGCACGAAAACCTCGGCCTGGGAGTGGCCAACTCGGTGGAGGCGGTGCGGGCCGGGGCCAAGCAGATCGACGGCAGCTGCCGCCGGTTCGGCGCCGGTGCCGGCAACGCTCCGGTGGAAGCGCTGATCGCGGTGTTCGACAAGATCGGCGTCAAGACCGGCATCGACTTCTTCGACATCGCCGACGCCGCCGAGGACGTCGTGCGCCCGGCGATGCCGGCCGAGTGCTTGCTCGACCGCAACGCGCTGATCATGGGATACGCCGGGGTCTACTCGAGCTTCCTCAAACACGCGGTCCGGCAGGCCGAACGCTACGGTGTCCCCGCTTCGGCCTTGCTGTACCGCGCCGGTCAGCGCAAACTCATCGGTGGCCAGGAAGACCAGCTCATCGACATCGCACTGGAAATCAAGCGCGAGCAGGCCGCGGGACAGCCGGTTACCCACTAAGGCTTCCGGCGCGGGTTCGGGTATCGCCGGATGGCTGCCCTGACCAGTCATGTTGTGGGGGGATCGGTTTCGGCGATCGTCGCCTGCCTGGCCAGCCGGTGGATAGCCGCCCCAGCATCACCGACCAGCCGCAAACCCCGGGGCATCCCCGTGCGGCCTGCTGTTTCCGGCGTCGAACAACTGTGGCCGGCAGTTCGCCCATTGACGAAAAATAGAACGCGTTCTAGCGTCTAGGCGTGTTCTCCCAGCCGCTGACCGAGGCGATAGCGGAAGCCGAGAAACTCGTCGCCGCCGCACCGCACATCGAGACCGAATCCGACCTGCTCGAGGGACTGCAGTACCTAGCCGGGTGCGTGGCCGCATGCACCCATCTCGCGTTCGCCTACGAGCGCGACCATCCGTTCCTGTTGTCCGGCACCGGGCCGTTCACGAAGATGGGCCTAGACAATCCGGACACGCTCTACTTCGGCTGCCGACTGCACGCCGAGCACGATTACGTGGTCACCGGTACGCGGGGCACTACCACCGACCTGAGCTTCCAGTTGCTCGGTGGTGAATACACCTCCGCCGGCGTTCCGACAAGCCAAGCCGCATTCGACGACCGCGAGCTCGATGTCGCCGAGGACGGCAGCTTCCAGTGGCGGGTACGGCCATCCAGTCCAGGGCAATTAGTGATTCGTGAGGTCTACGGCGACTGGTCGCAGCGGCGCGGCACCGTGGCCATCTCGCGCCTGGACACGGCGGGCACCGCGCCACCACCACTGACCCGGGCAACCATCGAAAAACGTTATGAGACAGCAGGAAAACAGCTGATCAACCGGGTGAAGACGTGGCTGCAGTTCCCGCAGTGGTTCTATCTCAACATTGCGGTCAACACGATGGTTGCCCCCCGGCTGACACCCGGTGGGTTGTCGACCCAGTACTCGTCGGCGGGTCATTTCGACCTAAAGCCCGATCAGGCGCTGATCATCACCCTGCCGGTGACCGACGCGCCCTACCTCGGCTTCCAGCTGGGCAGCATGTGGTACATCTCGTTGGACTACATCAACCACCAGACATCGCTTAATGCCACTCAGGCTCAAGCTGATCCGGATGGCAAAATCCGCATCGTCGTCTCCGATCAGAATCCCGGCGTCACCAACTGGGTCGAGACGTTGGGACACCGGCGCGGCTTTCTGCAGTTCCGCTGGCAGCGGGTATCCCGGGCGCTTACCGAGGCCGACGGACCCGTCGTCGACCTCGTCGACGCCGACGCCGTGCCGGCGGCGCTGCCGTATTACGAGCTCAACAAGATTTCCGACGACGGCTGGCGTGCTCGGATTGCGCAGCGCCAGAACCAAATTGCTAACAGAATGCTGGGGTAGTGATGGCTGGGATGCTCGACGGCAAGGTAGTGGTGATCAGCGGCGTCGGCCCTGCGCTCGGCACCACGTTGGCTCGGCGGTGCGCCAACGAGGGCGCCGACCTGGTGCTCGCGGCCCGCACTGCGGAACGCCTCGACAATGTTGCCAAACGGATCAGCGATACGGGACGGCGGGCGGTGGCGGTCGCCACCGACATCACCGACGACGATCAGGTGAAAAATCTCGTCGACACGGCGTTGGCGGCCTACGGCAAGGTTGATGTGCTGATTAACAACGCGTTCCGGGTGCCGTCGATGAAGCCGCTGGCCGCGACCACGTTTGCACATATTCGGGATGCCATCGAGCTGACGGTGCTCGGGGCGTTGCGGCTCATCCAGGGTTTCACGCCAGCGCTGGCGCAGGCGAAAGGCTCGATTGTCAACGTCAATTCAATGGTGATCCGGCATTCTCAGCCGAAGTACGGCGCCTATAAGATGGCCAAGTCTGCGCTGCTGGCCATGTCGCAGTCGTTGGCGACCGAACTCGGTGAACAGGGTATCCGGGTGAACTCGGTTGCACCTGGGTATATCTGGGGCGACACGCTGAAAGGGTACTTCGAGCACCAGGCCAATAAATACGGTACGACGGTCGAGCAGATCTACACGGCCACCGCCGCCAACTCCGACCTCAAGCGGTTGCCCACCGAAGACGAGGTGGCTGCGGCGATCCTGTTCCTGGCCGGCGACCTGTCGACTGGCATCACCGGTCAGACCCTCGACGTCAACTGCGGGGAATACAAAGCCTGATGACGGAGCGCACCGACGTCGGCACCGTCGAGGAACTGCACGCTTCGGCTGCCAAGCTGATCGGGCTGGATGACTTCGGCTCCGACGACGACAACTACCGTGAGGCGCTGACCGTGCTGCTGGACTCCTACCGGCGTGAGGCCGATCTGACCCCGTTGGGCAGCAAGATGTGTCGGTTCTTCCTGCGCGGCGCGTTGGTGGCCCGGCTGCTGTCTGAAGCCGCGTGGAAACAGTATCCCCAACACGCCGACGTCGCGATCCGGCAGCCGATCTTCGTCACCGGGCTGGTGCGCACCGGCACGACCGCGCTGCACCGGCTGCTCGGTGCCGACCCGGCGCATCAGGGTCTGCAGATGTGGCTGGCCGAGTACCCGCAGCCCCGCCCGCCCCGCGAGGCCTGGGAATCCAACCCGATCCATCGCCAGATCGCCGAACGGTTCACCCGCCATCACAATGAGAACCCCGGTTACACTGGGCTGCACTTCATGGCCGCCGACGAACTCGAGGAATGCTGGCAGCTGTTGCGACAGTCGTTCCATTCGGTGTCCTACGAGACGCTGGCTCACCTGCCCAGTTACGCGCACTGGCTGTCCGAACAAGATTGGGTGCCGGCATATCGACGACACCGCAAGAACCTGCAGCTGATCGGCCTGCACGACGTCGACAAGCGGTGGGTGCTCAAGAACCCCAGTCACCTCTTCGCCCTGGATGCGCTGATGGTGACCTACCCGGATGCGCTGGTCGTGCAGACCCACCGCCCGGTCGAGACGATCATGGCGTCGATGTGTTCGCTGGCCCAGCACACCACCGAGGGCTGGTCGAACACCTTTGTCGGCGCCCAAATCGGTGCCGACGCGATGGAGACCTGGTCGCGAGGACTGCAACGGTTCAACGCGGCACGTGCCAAATACAATCCGGATCAGTTCTACGACGTGGACTACGACGATTTTATCGCCGACCCGATCGGAACCGTGGCAGGGATCTACCGTCATCTCGGTGTGACGCTCACCGAGGAAGCGCGGGTGGCCATGCAACGCAGTCACGCGCAAAGTCAGACCGGTCCGCGGGCGCCCAAGCATCTCTATTCGCTGGCGGACTACGGGCTCACTCCTGAGTTGGTCAAGGAGCGTTTCGCCGGGCTGTAAAGGAAAACTACTTGCCGACATAAGTTTTCGCTATGAACGGGCGGGGGAAGCAGTGTGCGTGGTTATGGCGAGCAAATTTATTTAATGCGATTTGTAGATAATGCAAGGCTTTTTACTCATGCTGATTCCAAAATTGGTTCTCCCTGCTGGACAGCAAGGGTTTTGCTCGTGCTGATTTGAAATGTGTTTGTAACACATTTTCAGTGACCTCACATTTTACTTGCAGCTGAATCGCAGGCCCGTGCAGAATGCTCTGCGGTTAATAACACCTGCCGAAGTGCGATGCCGCGAGTCGGCGTCTGCACTACCGCGAATTGCACCCTCGTTGGCGCCGCGGAAAGTGATCGGGTGAGTGCGCGATGGTGCGCGCTCGTTTCGGTCGGTGCGGTAAATGTGCGAGTTCGATGTGCGCTGAGGAGGAAGGATGGCTGTGCGCAGTGTCGGAGCCGGTGGCACGCTCCAACGCAGCAGTGCTGGTCTTCGACCCGGTGTGGGGCACGGGAGAGCCGAATCGCGGGTGCCTTATCCGCTGCCGGTGAGTAGCGCAGGGTCCGAAGTCCGGTACCATTCGATGATCGACGTGCTGGAACTCCCGGCGATGAAAATCCTGCGGAGTTCACTGCCTGTGGCTGGACTGCCGGCTGCGGCCGGGCTGCGCTTGGCCCCGCGGCGCACCCAACTGCCGGTTCGCTCGAGTTGGCCGTCGCATCGGGCACAACACCGGGGTGTGGGTAGCCCGATGCGCACCGGAGCGCAGCTAGTGTCGCTCGCAACTCGGAAGGTCCGCTAAGGAGTGTCGGTGCCCGATTTTGCAGCGCTGCCGCCAGAGGTCAACTCCGGCCGGATGTATGCCGGTCCCGGGTCGGGGCCGATGCTGGCCGCTGCGGCGGCCTGGGATGCGCTGGCTGCGGAATTGGAGTTGGCCGCGGCCGGCTACTCCTCGGTGCTGTCGGGGCTGACCGGCCAGCAGTGGTCGGGCCCGGCCTCGGCGGCGATGGCGGGCGCGGCAGCCCCGTATGTGGCTTGGCTGTCGACCACCGCGGTGCAGGCCGAGCAGACCGCCAGCCAGGCCACGGCGGCGGCGGCGGCCTACGAAGCGGCGTTCGCGATGACGGTGCCGCCGCCGGTGATCGCGGCCAACCGGGCGCTATTGATGGTGCTGGTCGCGACGAACTTTTTCGGGCAGAACGGCCCGGCGATCGCCGCCACCGAGGCCCAATACGCCGAGATGTGGGCCCAAGACGCGGCCGCCATGTACGGCTATGCCGGTGCGTCGTCGGCGGCGAGCACGCTGAGGCCGTTCAGCCAGCCTCCGCGCACCACCGACCCGGCTGGCCCGGAGGCTCAGATTGGCGCAGTTACCCGAGCCGCCGGCAGCGGGACCGGCGGGCAGGCGACCACGCGGGCGCTGCCGACCGCGACAGTGCCCACGGCGCTGCAGCAGCTCACCTCCACCGGGTCGGCGTCGACTTCGGCGGGTGTGCCGATCTTCAGTACGACGTCGCTGTTCAGCTTGACAACCGTGTTCGGCACGGAGGGCCTGCTGGGTCCCACAGTCCTTGGGCAGAACGGGTTTTTTCTCGCTAACACCGGTTTCCGGGTCAACTCCCAGGTCAACCTGGGTACCAGGATCGTGGGGATCAAAACAAGCACCGAACGGCAACAGGCCCTGGCCGAGCGCTTCGCCGAAAAACAGGCCGCCAAGCTCGGCGCCGGGCTGGGTAAAGCCCGCCCGGTGTCGGTGGGGCTGGGCCGGGCCGCGGTGGTCGGGTCGTTGTCGGTGCCGGCGAGTTGGGCCGGCGAGCCGGTGGCGATCCGCCCGGCCGCGCTGGCGCTGCCGGACACCGGCACCCTCGCTGCCGAAGTTCCCGCGTCGCCGGCGCCGGGCAGCGTGTTCAGCCAGGCGTTGATGAGCGCGCTATCGGACGAGCCCCCCCGGCCGGTGCACCCCAAGACCAAACCCGTACTTGTGCGTAATGCGGCCTCCGAGCGTGGCGGTCGGGTAAGCAGCCGAGGGTAGACGAAGGAAGGGAGCCTGACGATGGATTTTGGAGCACTGCCTCCCGAGATCAACTCGGGCAGGCTGTATGCGGGTCCGGGGACGGCCCCGCTGCTGGCCGCGGCGACGGCCTGGGAGCACCTGGCCGGCGAGCTGAGCTTCTCGGCGTCCTCCTACGGGTCGGTGATAGCCAATTTGACCAGTTCCGGATGGCGGGGCGCAGCCGCGACGGTGATGGCCGGCGCGGTCGCGCCCTATGTGGCGTGGCTGCATAACGCTGCCGCCCAGGCCGAACAGACCGCCACCCAGGCCAAGGCCGCCGCCGGCGCCTATCAGACGGCCTTCACCGCGGTGGTGCCGCCAGCGCTGATCGCGGCCAACCGTGCCCAATTGACGTCGCTGATCGCCGGCAATTTCTTCGGGCAAAACAGCCCGGCGATCGCGGCTACCGAAGCCGCCTACGACCAGATGTGGGCCCAGGACGCCGCGGTGATGTACGGCTACGCGGGCTCCTCGGCGTCGGCGTCGGCGTTGACGCCGTTCAGCTCGCCGCCGCAAACCACCAACCCGGCCGGGCAGTCCGCCCAAAGCGCGGCGGTGGCCCAGGCCGGCGCCACCGGCGCCGGGCACGCCGGCGCACTGTCGGGACTCAACGCCGCCCTGCAGGGCTTGGCCGCGCCGGCTGCCAGTTCTTCGGCTACGACGTCGTCGGCCGGTATCGTTCCGGTGATCGCCGGGGAGCCGGTCACCACGTACCTGCTCAACGGGGCTACCTCGGCCTTGTCGATCAACGACGAAGCCTTCCGTATCCTCGCGTTGGCAACCAGGCTCACCGGCTTTCAGACCAGTGCACTCCGCGACTTCGCTCAGGGGATCGGGCCGTTCGATCCGTTTTTCGGGTTGCCGCTGCCCTCGACGATCTCGCCGGCCTCGGCGGCGTCGGCCGTCGTCGGTCAGGCCAGCCAGGTCAGTAACCTGTCGGTCCCGCCGACCTGGGCCGCAACCATCGCCCCGGCGACCGAGAGCCCGGCAGTCGCCCTGGCGGCTGCCGACGCCGCCGAGAGTGCGGCCAGCATGCCCGGGACGATGCTCTTCGGCGAAACCCTGCTGGGCACCCTGGCCGGGCGCGCGATCAGCGCCGTCGCCGCCAAATCGCGGGAGAACAAAGACAAGACCCCCAACAAGGTCGTGCCCCGATCTCCGGCTGCCGGCTGACCTGGTCCCGAGAAGGTCTTCCGGGGGACTCCTCAGACCGGCAGTCCGCATTCGGTTTTGGTGCAGCCCGGTCACCCACGCCGAGTACCCGCGCGCATTGGTCGGTGAGACGGCACTACGCGTCGGGGTCGCAGCAGAACGGGCTCTTGCCCGGCAGGGCGTCCTGCTCGGCTATTAGCCGTCACCGGGGGAGGGCGCGGTCGACACTGCATCCAAAAAGCCCTCCGCCACTGCGTGTTCGATGCTGTCGGTCAGTTTCGGACAGGCCCGGCTGCGGGCGCTGTCCCCGCCTGCTGCACGGATTTCAGCGAAGTAGGCGCAGCGCCGCGACGCTTCGGTGTTCCACTGCACCGCGGTATAACCCGGCCCCAGCTTCTTGACCTTGACCCTGGCGTGGCAAAACCGGCAGTCCACCGGCTGCAGGCCCGCCGTCAGATAGCGTTCGCGATCAGCCCTGGTGGCCTCACGCACCGCGGCCAAGTGCTGCGAATCGCTGGCGAAAGTCGTTGTCTGAGAACATAATCCGGTGGTCCGACCGGTTGCTTTCGGGTGCGGATCAGCGTGCGCGCCGTGCAGCGCCAGCATCAGGGAGGCCAGCCGGTCGACGTCGGGCGGCGGGTGGGGGCTCATCGCAAAACCTGGGTGGGATGTCCTTGGGACTCGGCAAACTGCTTGAGGTTCTGCTCGACTTCGGCATGCCACTTCTCGTTGGCTACCGTGGTATCCACCTCGATCTCGAAGCGGTCGGTCATATCGGGTGTGACGTCGGCGACGTCAACGTAGAACTGCTGATACCAGCGCCGCATCTGGTAGACGGCGCCGTCCTCCTCGACGAGCAGCGGGTTGTCGATCCGGGTCTTGTGCTTCCAGATTTCGACGTCCTGCAGAAAGCCTTTGCTGACGCCTTCGGTGAATGTCTCGGCCAGCTTCTCGGTCATCGCATCGTCCAAGCCCTTGGGCTTTTCCACGATGACGCCCCACTGCAGCACGAACGAGTCCTGGGTCACCGGGTAGTGGCAGTTGATCAGGATCGACTCGGCCTTGTAGTCGCCGTATCTGGTGTGCAGCCAGTTGATCATGAACGATGGCCCGAAGTACGACGCCTCCGAATCCAAATGTGCTTCGCCGTAGGTGGTGCCCATGCCGCTGACATCAGGGCGGCCGACATTATGCAGATACTGCGTGGCGATGTGCCCCTCGAAGACGTTCTTGAAGTACGTCGGCAGACCGAAATGGATGTAGAAGAAATGTGCCATATCGGTGACGTTGTCGATGATGTCGCGGCAGTTGGACCCCTCGATCAAAATGGAGTTCCAGCGCCAGTCGGTCCACTCGTCGCAGGCCGCCTCGGGGATCTCCGGGATCCGCACCTCGGGCTGCGGTGGGTTGCCCTCGTGATCGTGCCAGACGAACAGCAGGCCGCCGCGCACATCGGTGTGCCAGGCCCGGGTGCGTGCCAGCCGCGGCGTGCGCTTGGCGTAGGGCACCAGTTTGCATTTGCCGTCGCCGCCCCAGCGCCAGTCGTGGAACGGGCAGGCGATTTCGTCGCCCTTGATGGTGCCCTGGGAGAGGTTGCCACCCATGTGCCGGCAATAGCCGTCCAGGACGTGCAGGACATTGTGCGAGTCGGCGAACACGACGAGATGGGTGCCGAACGCCTCGATTCCGTGCGGCTGTCCGTCCAGGTAGTGTGTGACCGGCCCAAGGCAGTGCCAGCCGCGTGCATAGCGGTCGGGCAGGGCGCCGGAGTCGATCTCGCGAATACCGGCGGTCTCGGTAACCATGACGCCTCCAACTTCGTCAGCTTCTGACTAGAACACGTTACAGTTTTTCCCCCGCATCACGCAACGAAGGCGGCTTTTACTACCGGCGACGCGGCCTGGGGTATATGTGAACGATGCCGTTGTTTTCCTTCGAAGGCCGATCGCCGAAGGTCGATCCCACCGCTTTCGTCGCTCCCACCGCCGCCCTGATCGGTGACGTCACTGTCGAGGCGGGGGCGTCGGTGTGGTTTAACACCGTGTTGCGCGCCGACTACGCGCCGATTGTGGTGAGGGAAGGCGCCAACGTGCAGGACGGAGCGGTACTACATGCACCTCCGGGCATTCCGGTCGACGTCGGCCCGGGCGCGACGGTGGCGCACATGTGTACGATCCACGGGGTCCAAATCGGAGCTGAGGCGCTGATCGCCAACCACGCCACGGTGCTGGACGGCGCGGTGATCGGCGCGCGCAGCATGATTGCGGCCGGCGCGCTGGTGGTGGCCGGTAGCCAGATTCCGGCCGAGGTGCTGGTGATGGGCGCACCGGCCGTCGTCAAGGGTCCGATCGCCGGGACAGCCGCCGAAATGTGGGTGAACGCCAACCCGGCGGCCTATCAGGAATTGGCCCGGCGCTACCTGTCCGGCCTGACACCGCTGTAGAGGTGCGGGCGAGCAGACACAGAATCGCACTCCGCCGGCCGGCGGAGTGCGATTCTGTGTCTGCTCGGCATCTAAACTGGCCGCGCGGTCGCGGCCGCGCGGTCGATCTCCCAGTACGCGCGCAACGCCACCAACTTGCCCTCGTCGTCGGCTTTGTAGGTGAACACCCCTTCGGCGGTGACCTGGTATCCGGCCATCGTGATCACGATGTTGCCGACGTTGGCCTCCTCGTTTCCGCACTGGTAGGTGTCGCGGAAGTTGAACTCGATGCGATCCGTGGGCGCAATCGCCTTGTCCCAAAACGCCGAGATGGCGTCCCGGCCGCGGTGCCCCTTACCCTCGGGGTCGAAATGTGACGGCCCGATCGGGTCTTCGACGATGGCGTTCTCGGCAAACACCGCCAGCCACGCGTCTTTGTCCCTGGCCTGGACCGCTTCGCGGGAGCGCCGTCCCGCGGCGTGCGCAGGGTGTTCGGCGCCGGTCATCTCTCCTGCCATCCCGAGTGGATATAGGTGTCGGCGAAGCGTTTCAGTGAATCCTTTTTCTGCTGTAGCGGTGCGTCGAAACCGAGTCCGTCCAAAACCCAGGGAATCACGATGTTGTCGGTGACCCCGGACTCCGCAAGCTCGCGATGCCCGTCGACACCGAACTTGTCGATGCACACCGCCTGGAATTCGAACGGCTGGTCAGCCCGCCCGTATTCGGCCCGTAACGTGTTCAGCTCGCGGATTGTTTCGGCAAGCTGCTCGCCGGTCATCATCGCGCTGGTCCAGCCATCACCGACCCGGGCAGCGCGGCGCAGCGCTACGTCGGTGTGGCCACCGACGTAGAACGGCACCGGCTGGCTGGGCGCCGGGCTCATCTGCAGACGGTCGAAATCAAAGAACTGCCCGTGGAATTCGACCATGCCACCGCCTAGCACCAGCTTGATGACCTCGATCATCTCGTCGACCCGCGCACCGCGACGCGCGAAAGGCACTCCGCACCATTCGAATTCCTCCGGCGCCCAGCCGATCCCAACACCAAAGCCGAACCGGTTGGCGGTCAGGTTGGCGACCGAGCCGACCTGACGCGCCAGCAGCAGCGGATTGCGGGACCCGAGCTTCATCACGTTGGTGTAGAAGCGCAACGTCGAGGTGACCGCACCCATCGCGGCGGCGGCAATCAGCGGGTCCACCCAGGGGGTGTTTGCATTCCACATCCGCGACCCGTCGGGAGTGTAGGGGTAATCAGCAGCGGCCTTTTCCATGTAAAACAGCGAATCAGGCAGTGCTATGGAGTCAAATCCGACTTCTTCGGCGGTCCGGGCGATCTCCAGCAACTCGTCGACCGGGCCCATCGCGATGCTGCAGGTGTACTTCATGGCTTATCGGCTCCAACCACCCACATCGAGTAGTACTGAGATCCGCCGCCGTACGCATGACCAAGTGCCTTGCGGGCACCGGGAACCTGATGCGCGCCTCCCTTGCCCATCACCTGGATCGCGGCCTCGGCGAAGCGGATCAGTCCTGAGGCGCCGATTGGGTTCGACGACAGTACTCCGCCGGAGGGGTTCACCGGCAGCCTGCCGCCGATCGCCGTCTCGCCGGCCTCGGTGAGCTTCCACCCCTCGCCCTCGGGAGCGAACCCGAGGTTCTCCAGCCACATCGGCTCGAACCAGGAAAACGGGACGTAGATCTCGGCCACGTCGATTTCGTCGATCGGATTGGTGATCCCGGCCGCCTTCCACAACGCTGCCGCGCAATCCCGGCCGGCCTGCGGGTTAACCTGGTCGCGACCGGCGTAGGCCAGCGGCTCGGTGCGCAGCGCGGTGGCCTGGATCCAGGCCACCGGGTGGCCGTCGGCGACCCTGCGGTCGGCGATCTGCTCGTCGCCGATCACCATCGCGCAGGCCCCGTCGGACGAGGGACAGGTCTCGTCGAACCGGATAGGGTCCCAGAGCATTTGCGACGACAACACCTTTTCCAGTGTGATGTCGGGTTGCTGCAGATGGGCCAAGGGGTTGCGGCTGCCGTTGAGCCGGTCCTTGACCGCGACCATCGCACCGATGTGGGTGGGCGCATTCGCGCGGCGGATGTAGGCGCGCACATGGGGTGCGAAATAGCCGCCGGCGCCGGCGCCGACCGGCTTGGTGAACGGGACCGGAATACTCAGCGCCCACATGGCGTTCGACTCCGACTGTTTCTCCCAGGCCATCGCCAGCACACGTCGGTAGCGGCCCGACTGGACAAGGCTGGCAGCCACCACGCCGGTGGACCCACCCACCGAGCCGGCGGTGTGAACCCGGATCAGTGGCTTGCCGGTGGCCCCGACTGCGTCGGACATGAACAGCTCCGGCATCATGACGCCCTCGAAGAAGTCCGGCGCCTTGCCGACCACGACGGCATCGATGTCGTCGAATGTCGAACCGGCATCGGCCAGCGCCTTGTCAATGGCCTCGCGCACCATTCCGTTCATCGAGACGTCGTGGCGCTTGGCGACATACTTGGTCTGTCCGGTGCCGAGCACGGCGGCGAGTTGCTTAGCCACGAGCGCCACTCCTCCTCATCGCGCTGCGCGCTCTGCATCGTCGTTGGCGTGCCATCAGTTCTTTCCTTCCATCACCGCGACTAGATTCTGTTGCAGCACAGGACCACTGGTGGCATGGGCAAGAACCCGCTGCGCTGCGCCATTCCAGATATGCTGCGCAGCAAAACCGATGCGTTCCAGTCCGGCGACGAACATCGGATTGGCCGCCAGCGCGCCGCCCGACGGGTTGACCGTCGTCGATGCGGGCAACCCGATCGCCTCACACAGAATCAGATGCTGGTGGGTGAACGGTGCGTGGATCTCGGCGACGTTGATCGATCCGACGTCACCACCGGTCGCCGTGCGGGCGGATACGGCAGTGGACGCCGATTCGGTCAGGTCGCGGGCGCCCAGCACCGGCGTCTCGATTCGATGATCGAAACCTGTTATCCAGGCTGGGTTTTCGCGTAGCTCGCGAGCGCGGTCGTCGGCCGCCAGCACGATTGCGGCGGCACCGTCGGTGATCGGCGCGATATCGTGGCGGCGCAGCGGGTCGGCGAAAAACGGCCGGGCCAGCAACTCGCCGATGCTGGTGGCCGGCTTTTCGGAGTCGGTGCGCTCGGCATAGGCGAACGAGTCCAGGGCCACCTGCGCCATCTGCTCGGCAGTCCACTTGCCCGCGTCCAGGCCGAGGCGGGCCTGCAGACCGGCCATCGACACCGAATCTGGCCACAGCGGCGCCACCGTGTATGGGTCGGTCTGCCGCGACAGGATGCGGCGCAGTACCCCGGCCGACGACTTGCCGAACCCATAGACCAGCGCGGTGTCGACCTCGCCCGTCAACAGCTTGATGTAGGCCTCGAAAAGCGCCCAGGCGGCGTCCATCTCGACGTGCGACTCGTTGATCGGCGGAACGGCGCCGATCGAGTCGATCGCGGAGATAAACGAGAACGCTCGTCCAGCAAGGTAATCCGAAGAGCCCGAACACCAGAAACCGATGTCGGATTTGGTGATGCCCAGCTCGTCATAGAGCTGCGCGAAGCAGGGCATCAACATTTCGACGCCGTTGGTGGTGCCGTCGGTGCGGCGTACATGGGGGGCGTGGGCGAAACCGACGACGGCAACATCGCGAGTAGTCATAACAGCCTTTACAGGTGGTGTTTGTAGGTGTCGTAGTCGGCGTCGGGTTCACCGGTGGGCCGGAAATGCGAGATGTTGTCGATGCCCAGGCCCCATTCCTCACGGGGCCGCCACACTGCCTGCACCCGCATGCCCATCCGCACCTCGGACGCGTCGACGTCGGTGACCAAGTGCAGGAACGGGATATCGGCGCCGTCGAGCAGCACGTACGCGGCTACATAGGGCGGTTTGATGCGTTGGCCGGCAAACGGGATGTTGATGATGGCGAACGTCGTCACGGTGCCCTTGTCGGGCAACTCGACGTAGTTGTCGAGGGGCAGACCGGTCGCGGGATCGGCTTCGCGCGCGGGGAAGTACAACTTGCCGTCGGTGCCGGTGCGCGCACCGAGCAGCTTGCCCTGTTGCAGCGCACGCAGGTATGCGCTTTCCGGATGCGAGGCGGTGTGCTGGATCTGCAGGGTGATCGGGGTGACCAGCATGCTCACCGGATCCCGGTCGTCGGTGGTGTCCGGTGCGTGCTCCTGCTGGTCGCCGGGCACGAAGTAGGCGATGTCGGTGATGGCGCCGACGGGTTGGTCGGCCCAGTGCACGTGCACCCGGGTGCCGGTGCCGATGGCGCTCGGACCCGCGGCTCCTACGTCCACGGCGTGCAGCAGTGCGGTATCGGCGCCGTCGAGCTTGATCAGCGCCCACGCGAACGGGCGATCCAGTGGCTGGCCTTCCAGCGGCTCGGGTTGCCAGGTCCAGGACACCACGGTGCCGACGTCGGCCACCGGTACCATCTCGGTCAGCGGTTCGTAGCTGATCGGGTCGTATTCGGCCGGCGGCACATGCACCCGGCCATCTGATCCGCGCACCCCGAGGATGCGGCGTTGGCGTAATGCGGTGAAAAATTTGCCCAGCGTGGGACCAACCGAACGGGTGTAGTCGAAGGACAATGTCAGTGGCGCCGAAAGGGGCGGCTCAGTGTGGTCGATCAGCGGCGGGCGCGTTGAACTGGCTGTCACGCCTTCGAGTAGAACAGGTTCTAAGAATCTGGGCAAGCAGCGAGCGAGGAGGCGGAGATGAAGCTGGGACTGCAGCTGGGATATTGGGGCGCTGAGCCGCCGGACAACGCCGGGGAACTGGTCACCGCGGCCGAGGACGTCGGCTTCGACGCGGTGTTCACCGCCGAGGCGTGGGGCTCGGACGCCTACACCCCGCTGGCCTGGTGGGGAGCCTCGACCCGCCGGGTGCGGCTGGGCACCTCGGTGGTGCAGTTGTCGGCCCGCACCCCGACGGCGTGCGCGATGGCCGCGCTGACCCTGGATCATCTGTCCGGTGGCCGGCACATGCTGGGCCTGGGTGTGTCGGGTCCGCAGGTCGTCGAGGGCTGGTACGGTCAGCCTTTTCCCAAGCCGCTGGCCCGCACCCGCGAATACATCGGCATCGTGCGCCAGGTCCTGGCCCGAGATAGGCCGGTGACCAGCGACGGCCCGCACTACCCGCTGCCGCTGACCGGCGAGCAGACAACGGGTCTGGGCAAGGCGCTCAAGCCGATCACCCATCCGCTGCGCGCCGACATCCCGATCCTGTTGGGCGCCGAGGGCCCGAAAAACGTCGCGCTGGCTGCCGAGATCTGCGACGGCTGGCTGCCGATCTTTTACACCCCGCGGCTGGCCGGCATGTATAACGAATGGCTCGACGAGGGCTTCGCCCGGCCCGGGGCACGGCGGCGTCGCGAGGACTTCGAGGTCTGCGCGACCGCGCAGGTGGTGATCACCGACGACCGGGCCGCGGCGTTCGCCGGGATCAAGCCTCACCTGGCGCTGTATATGGGCGGCATGGGTGCCGAGGACACCAACTTCCACGCCGACGTCTATCGCCGAATGGGCTATTCGGAGGTGGTCGACGAGGTGACCAAGCTGTTCCGTTCGGGGCGCAAGGACGAGGCCGCCAGGGTCATTCCCGACGAACTCGTCGACGACGCCGTCATCGTCGGCGACCTTGACTACGTCCGTAAGCAGTTCACCGTCTGGGAGGCCGCCGGCGTCACGATGATGGTCGTCTCGGCGCGCAGCGCCGAGCAGGTCCGCGAACTCGCCTCGCTACTGTAGTCCGCACGCCCTTGTCGGCTGGTTAGAACACGTTCTAGATTGGCTGGGTGTTGCGGTCAGTCGAGCACCCGGGCGTCGCCGAAAGACATCCCCACATGGGCGACCGATCCGGAGACCATCGCCCGGCGCGGCAAGCCCAGCGATGCCAGTTCCTTGGCGTACGGGTGATCACCCAATCGCAGCGTCGCACCGCCGAGCCGGCCGCGCAACCCGCTGACGGTCATCTCCCACGGCACCTCACGGGTGGTGCCCTCGGCGTAGGTGTAGGTCTTGAGCACCTGCGGGCGCGAAGTGAACAGCGACGGCACCGGCACGCCGCGGCCGAAGTCCATGCCGGCGATCAGCGAACCGCCGGCGCTGACGTCGAACCCGAATTTGCCGTCGTCGCGAACGGTGAAGTCCGCCAGAATCTTCGGGAAGCCCCATATCTTGCGTCCGGCTTCCAGCGTGAAGGTCTGGTCGACCGGCAGGTGGTGGATGAACGCTGCCGCCGCACCGAGCGCTCGCCAGCCGCGCGCGTGCGAGCCCGGCGGGTTGACCATCACGGCGGTTCCAAATTCGTGGTACTGCCCGAGGTCACCGTCGAAATACCGGGCGAGCATCAGGTTGACCACCGCGCGCCCGGGTCGGTGCTGGCAGACCTGCAGACCGCTGTAGTCGATGAGGCGCTGCGCCGCCTCGGCGTCAACCGAGAACATCGCGGTGTGCACATCCGCCTTGCGGATTCGAACCGGCATCGTCAGCACTGTTCCGGCGATGGTGTGTTGTGATTGCGGCATACCGGGAGGTTAGTAGATGGTGGTCACTATCGCAGACGTCGATCTGACGGACGGCACTTTCTACGCCGACGGGAGGCAAGCCCGGGAGGCATATCGCTGGATGCGGGCCAACCAGCCGGTATTCCGGGATCGCAACGGCCTGGCCGCGGCGTCGACGTACCAGGCGATCATCGACGCTGAGCGCAACCCGGAGTTGTTTTCCAACACGGGCGGCATCCGACCCGATTCGCCGGGCATGCCCTACATGATCGACATGGACGATCCGGCACACCTGTTGCGGCGCAAGCTGGTTAACGCCGGCTTCACCCGCAAGCGGGTGCGCGAGAGGGAAGCCTCGATCGTGCGGCTGTGTGACACCTTGATCGACGCGGTGTGCGAGCGAGGCGAGTGCGACTTTGTCCGCGATATTGCCGCTCCGCTGCCGATGGCGGTGATCGGCGACATGCTCGGTGTGCTGCCGCAGGAGCGCGGCATGCTGCTCAAGTGGTCCGACGATCTGGTCTGCGGGCTGAGTTCACATATCGAACCAGGCTCGATGGAGGCCGAGGCGGTGCTGACAGCGTTCAACGCCTACACCGAATTCACGCTGGACATCATCACAAAGCGGCGAGTCGAACCAACCGACGACCTGTTTTCCATTCTGGTCAACGCCGAGGTCGAGGGACAGCGGCTGCACGATGACGAAATCGTCTTCGAGACTCTGCTGATCCTGATCGGCGGCGACGAGACCACCCGGCACACGCTGTCCGGCGGCATCGAACAGCTGCTGCGGCACCGCGACCAGTGGGAACAGCTGCAGCATGGCCGCCAACTGCTCCCCGGGGCAATCGAAGAAATGCTGCGTTGGACGTCGCCGGTGAAGAACATGTGCCGGACGTTGACCGCCGATGCCGAGTTCCACGGCACGTCGCTTCGCAAGGGCGAGAAGATGATGCTGCTGTTCGAGTCGGCGAACTTCGATGAGTCGGTGTTCGACAACGCCGAGCAGTTCAATATCTGTCGAGATCCGAACAACCACTTGGCGTTCGGCTTTGGCACCCATTTCTGCCTAGGTAATCAGCTTGCTCGGCTTGAAATTTCGCTGATGACCGGCCGCGTGTTGGATCGCCTACCGGACCTGCGGCTGGCCGGCGAGGACGCATTGCCATTACGGCCGGCCAACTTCGTCAGCGGTCCGGAATCGATGCCGGTGGTATTCACGCCGACCAAACTCGTGCTGGCGTGAGCAGATTTTTTTTGACATAATTCGGATACTTGATGAGCTGTGTCCATCTGGCGACGGTCGTCAGGCTGATGGCGAAAGACCTGGAAAGGTGGCATAGCGATGTCACGAATTATGTTCAAACGCAGCTTTTTTGGTTCGGCAGCGGTATGTGGTGCGTTCGTTTTCGGCGCCGCGGGTGCCGTTGCGCCCGGGGTGGTCAGCGCCGCCCCGTCGACGCTCTTGGCATTGGGAATGCCTGCATCGCTTTTCCCGGCGCCGGACCAACCGGGGCCGGGAGGGCCGGGGCCGGGAGGGCCGGGGCCAGGGGGGCCGGAGCCGGGGGGCCCGGAGGGGCCGGGGCCGGGAGGGCCGGGGTGGGGCCCGGGCCCGGAGCCGGGGCCCTTTGGGCCGGGCCCGGAGCCGGGGCCCTGGGGGCCACCACAGCCGGGGCCGGGGCCCTGGGCACCAGGACCGGGTTGGTGATCGGGCACCTCGACGACGGCGAGACGCGGCTGCGGCAATAAACCCGCAACGGCTTCACGCGCGGCGAAACTAGCGGCCCTGGAACTGCGGAGTGCGTTTCTCTTTGAACGCCCGCGGACCCTCTTTGGCGTCCTCGGACAGGAACACCTGGATGCCGAGCTGGGTGTCGATCTTGAACGCCTCGTTCTCGTTCATGCCTTCGGTCTCCCGGATCGACCGCAGGATCGCCTGCACGGCCAGCGGCCCGTTGGCCGAAACGACAGCGGCGATCTCGAGCGCCTTGGTCAGCGCCTGCCCGTCGGGAACGACGTAGCCGATCAGGCCGATGGCCTTGGCTTCGGCGGCGGTGATGTGCCGACCGGTCAGCAGCAGATCGCAGGCCATCGTGTAAGGGATTTGCCGCACCAGCCGCACCGCCGACCCGCCCATCGGATACAGGCTCCACTTCGCCTCGGAGATCCCGAACTTCGCGCTCTCCCCGGCAACGCGGATATCTGTGCCCTGCAGGATCTCGGTGCCGCCGGCAATCGCCGGACCCTCCACCGCGGCGATCAGCGGTTTGGTCAGCCGACGCCCTTTGAGCAGGGCATCGATGCGTGAGGGGTCATAGCTGCCGTCCTTGAACGAGTCACCCGGCGGCCTGGCGGTTGCTGCCTTGAGGTCCATACCCGCGCAGAAGTAGCCGCCGGCGCCGGTCAGAATGGCACAGCGGATATCGGGATCGTTGTCGATGCGGTCCCAGGCCTCAACCATGATTCGCATCATTTCGCCGCTCAGGGCGTTGCGCGCGGCCGGACGGTTCATCGTCACGATCAGGGTGTGTCCGCGCTGCTCAACGAGGGCGTCGGGCTCTTTCTCGGACTCGCTCACCGGTGTCCGCCTTCCTGCGTCGCTGCCATGAAGTTGCTGCCATCAACTTGTCAAGAAATGTAACACGTTCTAATTTGGGGGTCGTGGCTCTGAACATCGCCGACCTCGCCGAGCATGCTATCGACGCCGTGCCCGACCGTGTCGCCCTGATCTGCGGCGACGACCAGGTCACGTACGCGCAGCTGGAGGAGAAGGCCAACCGACTCGCGCACTACCTGATCGACCAGGGCATCCAGAAGGACGACAAGGTCGGCCTGTATTGCCGCAACCGCATCGAGATCGTGATCGGGATGCTCGGAATCATCAAGGCGGGCGCCATCCTGGTCAACGTCAACTTCCGCTACGTCGAGAGCGAACTGCGGTATCTGTTCGACAACTCCGACATGGTGGCGCTGGTGCACGAGCGCCAGTACGCCGATCGGGTCGCCAACGTGTTGCCGGACACCCCGAACCTCCGGACCATCCTGGTCGTCGAGGACGGGAGCGAGCGCGACTACCAGCGCTACGGCGGGGTCGAGTTCTACTCTGCGCTCGAACAGGGTTCGCCGGTGCGCGATTTCGGTGAGCGCAGCGCCGACGACATCTACCTGCTGTACACCGGCGGCACCACGGGATTCCCGAAGGGCGTGATGTGGCGTCACGAGGACATCTACCGGGTGCTTTTCGGCGGAACCGACTTCGCCACCGGAGAATACGTCAAGGACGAGTACGACCTGGCCAAGCAGGCCGCCGCCGGGCCGCCGATGATCCGCTACCCGATCCCGCCGATGATCCACGGTGCGACCCAGTCGGCCACCTGGATGGCGCTGTTCGCCGGCCACACCACGGTACTGTCGCCAGAATTCGACGCCGCGCAAGTGTGGCGGACGGTCCACAAACACAAGGTCAACATGCTGTTCTTCACCGGTGACGCCATGGCCCGGCCACTGTTGGACGCCCTGAGCGCCGACAACGACTACGACCTGTCGTCGCTGTTTTTGCTGGCCAGCACCGCGGCGCTGTTCTCGCCGAGCATCAAGGAGAGATTCCTTGAGCTGCTTCCCAATCGGATCATCACCGACTCGATCGGCTCGTCGGAGACCGGCTTCGGTGGCACCAGCCTGGTCGCCAAGGGCGAAGTGCACACCGGCGGACCGCGGGTCACCATCGACAAGTGGACGGTGGTGCTCGACGAACACGGCAACGAGGTTCAGCCCGGCTCCGGGGTGTGCGGCGTGATCGCCAAACGTGGCCACGTCCCGGTGGGCTACTACAAGGATCCGGAGAAGTCGGCAGCCACCTTCAAGGTGATCAACGGGGTGCGCTACGCCATTCCCGGTGACTATGCGCGGGTGGAGGCCGACGGCACGGTCACGATGCTCGGCCGCGGATCGGTGTCGATCAACAGCGGAGGGGAGAAGATCTATCCCGAGGAGGTCGAGGGTGCGCTCAAGGGCCACCCCGACGTGTTCGACGCGCTGGTGGTCGGGGTGCCCGACGAGCGGTTCGGCCAGTGCGTAGCCGCCGTCGTGGCGCCGCGGCCGGGAACGCGTCCATCGCTGGCCGAACTCGACCGCTTCGTTCGCGGTGCGATCGCGGGATACAAAGTGCCCCGGGCACTGTGGTACGTCGACGAAGTCAAGCGCTCTCCGGCGGGCAAACCCGACTACCGCTGGGCCAATGAGCAGACTCAGGCTCGGCCCGCCGACGAGAGGCACGCCAGCCACGTGAGTGCGTGACTCGTTTAGAGTCGAAACATGAACGGTGCCCGCGCGCTGGTCGACGCTCTGGTGGCCGGCGGTGTCGACGTGTGCTTCGCCAACCCGGGCACCTCCGAGATGCACTTTGTGGCCGCACTGGACGCGGTCCCGCGGATGCGTGGGGTGTTAGCCCTGTTCGAGGGTGTGGCCACCGGTGCGGCCGACGGGTATGCCCGCATCGCTGGCCGACCGGCGGCGGTGTTGCTGCACCTCGGCCCCGGGTTGGGCAATGGGCTGGCCAACCTCCACAACGCACGGCGTGCCCGAGTCCCGATGGTGGTCGTCGTCGGCGATCACGCCAGCTATCACAAGAAATACGACGCCCCGCTGGAATCTGACATCGACTCGGTGGCCGGCAGCGTGTCGGGCTGGCTGCGGCGATCGACCGGCGATCTGGCCGCGGACGCCGCCGAGGCCATCGCCGCCAGTCGGGCCGGGCAGGTGGCGACGCTGATCCTGCCCGCCGACGTGTCCTGGTCGGAGGCGGCCAGTACCGGCGCGGCGGTGCCGGCGCCGCGCACAGCGCCAGGTGTCGACGAGGACGCCGTCGAGTTGGCTGCCAAGGTGCTGCGTTCCGGGGTGCCCGCGGTGATCCTGATCGGCGGCGACGCCACCCGGGCCACGGGCCTACAGGCAGCCGCCCGGGTCGCTGCGGCGTCTGGGGCTCGCTGGTATTGCGAGACCTTCCCGGCAGTGCTGCAGCGCGGTGCCGGGGTGCCCGCCGTTGACCGGCTCGCCTACTTCGCCGAAGGTGTCGCCGCCCAACTCGACGGGGCCAAGCACCTCGTGCTGGCCGGGGCTGCGGCGCCGGTGTCGTTTTTCGCCTACCCGGGCCGGCCCAGCTCCCTGGTGCCCGACGGCTGCGAGGTGCACGTGCTCGCCGAGCACACCGGCGCCGCCGATGCCCTGCGGGCGCTGGCCGACGAGCTGGCGCCCGGCACGGTCGCCCCGGTGGCCACGCCGTCGCGTCCCTCGTTGCCGACCGGCGCGCTGACCGCCGCGTCGGCGGCCACAGTGATCGGCGCGCTGCTGCCCCAACGGGCGATCGTCGTCGACGAATCCAACACGGCCGGAGTGCTGTTACCCCAGGCCACCGCTGGGGCGCCCGCACACGATTGGCTGACGCTCACCGGCGGGGCCATCGGCTACGGCATCCCCGCCGCGGTCGGCGCGGCGGTCGCCGCCCCCCAGCGCCCGGTGCTGTGCCTGGAATCCGACGGGTCGGCGATGTACACCATTTCCGGTCTGTGGACCCATGCCCGGGAAAACCTCGATGTCACCACGGTGATCTACAACAACGGCGGCTATGACATCCTGCGCCTTGAGCTGCAGCGGGTCGGCGCGGCAGACGCACCCGGGCCCAAAGCTCAGCAACTTCTTGATTTAACCTGTCCCACGATCGATTTCGTCAAGTTGGCCGAAGCCATGGGTGTCCCTGCACGGCGCGCCAACACCGCCGAGGAGTTCGCCGACGCGCTACGGGCAGCGTTCTCCGAACCCGGGCCGCACCTGATCGACGCGGTGGTGCCGTCGATGCTCGGCAGCAATCGGGCCGGTTGAGTGCATCCGTTCCGGCCAATCTCGGCTGCCAGCGCGACGCCCAGCTTGGTGGGGCCGTTGGGCACCATCAGATCCACTGCGGTCGCACCGCCGCGACCAGTTGCCGGAAGCTTTCGCCCAGCGCGCCGCAAGGTGCACTCGTCATCGCTCTAACGGCGGATCGGCCAAACCGGATCGGCACTGTCGAGGCCCTCGGCCGACAGCTGCCGCTTGAGCACCTTGAAGGTCGCGGTGCGCGGCAGATCAGTGCTGACCCGCACGTACGACGGCCACTGCTTGGGCCCCAGATCGGGCTGTTCGGCCAAAAACGCGCGGAACTTGTCGGCGTCGAACTCCGCACCGGGCACCATCACCACCGCGGCCATCACTTGGTCACCCACCGCTGGGTCCGGCACCGCATAGACCGCGACCTCGCGCACGTCGGGATGGCGGGCCAACACCCGCTCGATCGGTGCGGTGCCGAGGTTTTCTCCGTCCACCCGCAGCCAATCACCCAGCCGGCCCGCGAAATACACGTAGCCCTGCTCGTCGCGGTAGGCCAGGTCGCCGCTGTGGTACACGCCGTCGGCCATCCGCTGTGCGTCGGCCTGCGGATCGTTGTAGTAGCCCTCGAACCGGCCCGCACCGGCGATATTGACCAGCTCGCCGATCGCTCCCGGCGGACACGATGCACCGGTGTCGGGATCGACGATGTCGATCCCGGCCGGCAGCGGGCCTAGTGAGCCCGCCGGGGTGTCGGGAGTGCGGGCGATCGCCACCCCGCCCTCGGTGGAGCCGAACCCGTCGACGGCGACACAGCCGAACCGGCGGGCGAACCGCTCCACGTCATCGGGCGCGCCCTCGTTGCCGTACACCACTTTCAGTGGATTGTCCGCGTCGTCGGCCTGTTCCGGGGTAGCCAGCACATACGACAACGGTTTGCCCACGTAGTTGGCATAGGTCACGCCGTAGTGGCGTACGTCAGCCAAGAACCCCGATGCGGAAAACTTGCGCCGCAACACCATCGAGCCGCGGCAGGCCACCGCGACCGACCATCCGACCAGCACCGCGTTGGAGTGGAACAACGGCATCGACACGTAGCAGCGGTCGTCAGGGCCCAGCCCGAAGCGCTCGGTCATCGTCACACCGGCGATGCCGACCTTGCCCTGACTGCATTTGACCGCCTTGGGATCACCGCTGGTACCGGAAGTGAAAATCAGCATGAACAGGTCGCCGGGATCTGCGGCCCGAAAGCGTATCTCGGCGTCGGCATGCGCGGCCACCTCGTCGGTCCAGTCGGGGGAATCGACCTCGATGTGCGCCATGCCAGCGAGCGGTGCCGCGGATCTCGAGTCGGTGAGCACCAGCTGGCAGTCGGCATGCTCGATGTCGCGAGCCAGCGCGGCGCCGCGGCGCACCGGGTTCAGACCCACCGGCACGATGCCCGTCAGCCCGGCGGCGACCAGCACCGCCGAGAAGGACGGGGTATTTTCCAGCAGCACCCCGACGTGCGGCGGCCGGGCCGGGTCAAGGCGCTCGCGCAGCGCCGCCGCTACCGCGGCGCCGTGCCGAAGGTGGTCATGCCAGCTGGTGAACGAATCCTCGAAGTAGACTCCCCGATCCTCGATGTCGACCAGCGGTTTCAGTAAGTCGGTGACGGTGGGCAACGCCTCGTTCACGGCCGGGTTCAATGCCTGCTACGCCGGGGTTTCCGCCAGTTCGCGGCCAATCCGGCGCAGCGCTCCGGTCGCGCTGCCGAGCGCAAACTCAATCTGCTTGGCGGCGAGGAAATACCGATGCACCGGGTGGTCGATGTCGATGCCCACGCCGCCGTGCACGTGCACAATGGTGTGCGCCAACCGATGCCCAGCGTCGGCGGCCCAGAATGCGGCAGTGGCCAGCTCGGTGTCGGCGGGCAAGTCCGCGCTGAGACGCCACGCCGCCTGGGTAAGGGTCAACCGCAATCCCTTGACGTCAATGTATCCGTCGGCAAGCCGTTGGGCCACTGCCTGAAAGCTGCCGATCGGTCGATCGAACTGTTCACGGGTGCGGGCGTATTCGGCGGTCAACTGCAGCCCGCGGTCCAGCACGCCGAGCTGATAGGCGCTGTGACCCAGTGTGCGAAGCCGGGCGATCGAGTCGGCCACGTCGTCGCCGGCGAGCATCCGGGTACGGTCCACTTCGACGCCGTCCAACCGCAACTGCCCGACGCTGCCCAGCCCGGTGGTTTGCATCGACGTCACCGCGGCTTCATCGGCGTCGACCAGGAAAACCGCAGTACCGGAATCGGTTTCGGCAGGAACAAGGAAGCCGTCCGCTACCGGAGCGTAGCCCACCTGGGTGCGCGTTCCGGTGAGACGATAGCCGTGGCCGGCAGGCGCGGCCTGCACCGGCCCATCACCCATCTCAGCGTCCAGCGCGACGGTGAGGATTCGCGCTCCGCGGACGGCGGGCACACCCCAATCCTGCTGCAGTTCGGCCGAGCCGAACCGGCCCAGTGCGCCGGCGGCCAGCACCACCGATTCCAGGTAGGGCACCGCGGCGAGTTGACGACCCAACGCCACCAATACCGCGGTTTGTTCCAGTACGCCGTAACCACCACCGCCCAGCGACTCCGGTGCCGCGGTGCTTAGGATGTCGGCGTCGATGAGCTTGCGCCACAGGTCGCGGTCGAACCGTTGATCGAGGCTGTCGAGCTCACGCTGGTGATCCGGCGTGCACACCGCGTCGACGATCGTGCCGACCAGACCACCCAGGTCCTGCGCCGCTTCGGTTGTCGAGAAGTCCATGCGTCCTCCCCCTATCCGTTACCGATTGGCCCGAGGCAGGCCCAGCGCCACCATGGCAATGATGTCGCGCTGCACTTCGTTGGTGCCCCCGCCGAACGTCAGAATCAGACAGGCTCGGTGCATTCGCTCGATCCGGCCGCGCAGCAGCGCGCCCGGCGAGTCCTGGCGTACCGTGGCCCCGGAGCCCAGCACCTCCATCAGGAGCCGGTAGGCCTCGGTGGCCAGTTCGGTACCGAACACCTTGGCCGCCGACGCGTCGGCCGGTGACGGGGCAGCAGTATCCGACGAGGCCAGCTCCCAGTTGATCAGCTTGAGTACCTCGACCTTGGCGTGTACCCGGGCCAGGTTGAGCTGCACCCACTCCGAGTCGATGAGCCGCGCCCCGCCGGCATCCTTGGTGTTTTGCGCCCACTCCCGAACCTGGTTGAGCGCGGTGATGATCGGCTGCGCGGACACCAGCGCGACGCGCTCGTGGTTGAGCTGGTTGGTGACCAGCTTCCAGCCGCCGTTTTCCTCACCGACCCGGTTGGCCACCGGAACCCGCACATCGGAGTAGTAGGTGGCGCTGGTGTCCGGGCCGGCCATGGTGTGTACCGGCGTCCAGGAGAAGCCTTCGGCGGTCGTCGGGACAATCAGCACCGAGATGCCGCGGTGCTTTTTGGCTTCGGTATTGGTGCGCACCGCCAGCCACACGTAGTCGGCGTAGGCGATCAGGCTGGTCCACATCTTTTGTCCGTTGACGATGTAGTCGTCGCCGTCTCGCACCGCCGTGGTCCGCAGGTTGGCCAGGTCGGTGCCGGCCCCGGGCTCGGAGTAGCCGATGGAAAAGTGCAGTTCGCCCGCGGCGATCTTGGGCAGGTAAAACTTCTTCTGCTGTTCGGTGCCGAATGCCATGATCGTCGGCGCGACGCTGTTGATCGTCAGGAACGGCACCGGCGCGCCGGCGATCGCGGCCTCGTCGGTGAAGATCAGCTGGTCCATCGCCGAGCGGGCCTGCCCGCCGTACTCTTTCGGCCAGCCCAGCGCCAGCCAACCGTCGCGGCCCATTTGTGCCACCGTCTCCCGGTAAACATTGCCGCGACCGATCTCGCCCGACGTCGAGTTCAGCGCTTCGCGGCGCTCAGGGGTGATCAGCTTGGCGAAGTACGACCGCAGTTCGCGGCGCAGCTCCTCCTGCTCCGGGGTGTAACTGATGCGCATTGCGGCCGCCCTCCGGTCGTCTGTACGGCTCACCACTTCGACACCCTGGTTGTAACACGTTCTAGTCGGACGGTCCAGCGACCGGCAGGTGCTTACCTGTGGTCTTATGGTGGTGATACGTACTCAGCGCCAGCTTCAAGGAGGATGCCGTGCGAGTCATAGTGGACCGTGACCGGTGTGAAGGCAACGCGGTGTGCATGGGAATCGCGCCGGATCTCTTCGAGCTCGACGACGAGGATTACGCCGTTGTGAAGGTGGATCCGATTCCCGCCGACCGGGAGCAGTTGGCCGAGCAGGCGATCGCCGAGTGTCCGCGCGCTGCCCTGAAGCGTGAAGACTAGAGGTAGTCGTCACTTGACTCGCAGCAACAACGCGGCCGATCTCTCCGGGAAGGTCGCAGTGGTCACCGGTGCGGCCGCGGGGTTGGGTCGTGCCGAGGCGATCGGCTTGGCCCGGGCCGGCGCCACTGTCGTCGTCAACGACCTCGGCGCGGCCCTGGACACATCCGACGTCGTCGACGAGATCGCCGCGGCGGGCACTAAAGCGGTCGCGGTCAGCGGCGATATCAGCCAACGCGCCACTGCCGACGAGCTGATCAGCTGCGCCGACCGGCTGGGCGGCTTGGGCATCGTGGTCAACAACGCCGGGATCACCCGGGACCGAATGCTGTTCAACATGTCCGACGAAGAATGGGACGCGGTGATTGCCGTGCACCTGCGCGGCCACTTCCTGCTCACCCGTAACGCCGCCACCTATTGGCGATCCAAGGCCAAGGAGGCTTCCCAAGAAGGCGGCGCGGTCTACGGCCGAATTATCAACACCTCCTCGGAGGCGGGCCTGCTCGGTCCGGTCGGGCAGGCCAACTACGGTGCCGCGAAGGCCGGCATCATCGCGCTGACCCTCTCAGCGGCGCGGGCGCTGGGCCGCTACGGTGTGCGGGCAAACGTGATCTGCCCCCGGGCCCGGACCGCGATGACCGCCGAGGTCTTCGGCGCGGAACCCGAGACCGATGGCATCGATCCGCTCTCACCCGAGCACGTGGTCACCTTGGTTCGTTTCCTGGCCTCTCCGGCGGCCGAGGCGGTCAACGGCCAGGTTTTCATCGTGTATGGCCCCAAGGTCACCCTGATGGCGGCACCGGCGATGGAGCGCCAGTTCGCGGCCGACGGGCCGGCCTGGGACGCGCACGAACTCAGCACCACCCTGCAGGATTATTTTGCCGGGCGTGACCCGCAGCGCAACTTCGCCCCGAGCTGGCTGACCGGATCCTGATCCGGCGCGCCGACTCAGCCGTCGGGCGGTCGCGCCTCGGCGAGGGCGTCGAGAAACGACCGGGCCCAGCGGTCCACGTCATGAGTGAGCACCTGGCGTCGCATGATCCGCATCCGGCGCCGGCCTTCCTCTTCGGACTGGTTCAGCGCCGCCTCGATCGCGTCCTTGACGCCTTCCAGGTCATGCGGGTTGACCAGATAGGCCTGCCGAAGTTCGGCCGCGGCACCGGTGAATTCGCTGAGCACCAGGGCGCCGCCGAGATCGCTGCGACAGGCGACGTACTCCTTGGCCACCAGGTTCATCCCGTCGCGCAGCGGGGTGACCAGCATGACGTCGGCGGCCACGAAGAACGCGACGAGTTCGTCGCGCGGGACCGGGCGGTGCAGGTAGTGCACCACCGGGTGACCGACCTCGGCGTATTCGCCGTTGATGTGACCGACCTGGCGCTCGATGTCTTGACGCAGGATCTGGTAGCTCTCCACCCGTTCGCGGCTGGGGGTGGCCAGCTGGACCAGCACGGTGTCATCGCGTTTGACGCGCCCGTCGGCGAGCAGCTCCGCGAACGCTTTGAGCCGCACGTCGATGCCCTTGGTGTAGTCGAGCCGGTCGACGCCGAGCAGGATCTTGCGCGGATTGCCGATCTCGGCGCGGATCTCGCGGGCTCGCCGGCGCACGGCACGGTCTCGGGCTTTGCGGTCCAGGTTCGCGGAGTCGATGGAGATGGGGAAGGCCCCTACCCGAACGGTGCGGGAGCCGATGTGCACCTCGCCGAACCGCGACCGCACCCCGACAGCTCCCCGGGAGGTGCTGGCGCCGAGCAGACGGCGCGCCAGGATCAGGAAATTCTGGGCACCGCCGGTCAGATGGAAGCCGACCAGATCGGCGCCGAGCAGTCCTTCCACGATCTCGGTGCGCCACGGTATCTGCATGAACAGCTCCACCGGGGGAAAAGGGATGTGCAGAAAAAACCCGATGGTCAGGTCCGGTCTCAGCTCCCGCAGCATCTTGGGGACGAGCTGCAACTGGTAGTCCTGTACCCACACGGTTGCACCCTGCGCGGCGGCTTTCGCGGCAGTTTCGGCGAATCGCCGGTTGACGTCGACGTAGCGCTCCCACCACTCCCGGTGGTAGATCGGTTTGACGATCACGTCGTGGTACAGCGGCCACAGCGTCGCGTTGGAGAATCCCTCGTAGTACTCGGCGACGTCGTCTGCGCTCAGCCGGACCGGATGCAGCCGCATCTCCTCATCGGCGATGACTTCCTCGTCGGCGTCGACCACCCCTGGCCAGCCGATCCAGGCCCCGCGGCGCCGCCGCAGCAACGGCTCCAACGCGGTGACGAGCCCGCCGGGAGCGCGTTTCCAGGTGGTGCTGCCGTTGGGCAGCCGTTCCATGTCGATGGGCAGCCGGTTGGCCACTACTACGAAATCGGAACCCCCTGAGCGCTCGCCTCCCCGGGGGGTCATTTAGGTCTCGCTTTTCGCCGGTCCAATACCGAGCATCGACAAGAAAATCCGGCATTCGTCGGCGTCGTTCGCATACGCCGCTACGACACGCCTGGCCTGGCGTGCGGTGCTGTCGGTCAGCGGTTCCACATCGTCGATCGCGCCAGGATCAGATTTGGCCATGACACAACTCTATGCGAAAAGTGATAGCGAGCCGAAGCCGGCGTGGTGTTGTACCACCGGTCGGCGGATCTCCAACCCGCCTACCAGCGCGTTACATCCTGGTCGTACTGTGCAAAGCAACGAGTTTAGCAAGCGAGGTGGGCGGCAATGGCAAGTCCCGATCAAGCCAGCGGCGCGGTCAACGGCGAGTCCGCGGACCTGGTGGCCTATGAGACCCTCGACGAGGGCCGCATCGCCCGGATCTGGCTCAACCGGCCCGAGGCGCACAACGCCCAGACCCGCGTCCTGCTGGTGCAGCTCGACGGGGCGTTCAGCCGTGCCGAGGCCGACGATGCGGTTCGGGTGGTGATCCTGGCGGCACGCGGCAAGAATTTCTCGGCCGGTCACGACCTGGGTTCGGAGGCGGCGCTAGCCGAACGCCGGCCCGGGCCGGGGCAACATCCGACGTTCCGTGGGTACGGTGCCACCCGCGACCCGGTCGCCGAGAAGATATTTCTGCAGGAATGGCACTTCTATTTCCAGAACACCTGCCGCTGGCGCGATCTGCGGAAAATCACCATCGCCCAGGTCCAGGGCAACGCGATCTCCGCGGGGTTGATGCTGATCTGGGCGTGCGATCTGATCGTCGCCGCCGACAACGCGAAGTTTTCCGATGTGGTCGGTGTCCGGATGGGTATGCCCGGCGTCGAATACTACGCCCACCCTTGGGAATTCGGTCCACGCAAAGCCAAAGAGCTGCTGCTGACCGGCGATTCGCTGGACGCGGACGAGGCTTATCGGCTCGGCATGGTGTCGAAAGTTTTTCCGCTCGAGGAGTTGGCGGACAAAACCTTGGAGTTCGCCCGGCGCATCGCCGAGCGGCCCACGATGGCCGCGCTGCTGATCAAAGACTCGGTGAACGCCGCCTCCGATGCCATGGGATTCAGCGATGCGCTGCGGCACGCGTTCCACATCCACGAGCTCGGGCACGCACACTGGGCGGCACACAACGAGAACCGCTGGCCGGTCGGGCTGCCGCCGGACGTCGAGGACTGGCGAGCGGCGAAGCCGTCGAAGCTGGCTCGGCGTGACGTCCCCTAACCGGCGGCGAGCAGACGCAGAATCGCATCGCGCAGGCACTGCGCGTGCGATTCTGCGTCTGCTCGCGCAACCGGCGTGAGAGTAAGGAGTGGGCGTGCAGCTTTCCTTTGCTGATCGGACTTACCTGGTAACCGGCGGTGGCAGCGGAATCGGCAAGGCGGTGGCCGCGGGGCTGGTCGCTGCCGGAGCCAACGTGATGATCGTCGGCCGCAATGCCGACCGGCTGGCGGCCGCCGTCGAGGACATCAAGGCACGCAACGCGGACACCGGCGCGGTCCGTTTCGAGCCCGTCGACGTCACCGACGAGGACGAGACCGCCCGAGTCGTCGACGTCACGGCCGGCTGGCACGGCCGGCTGCACGGCGCGGTGCACTGCGCCGGTGGGTCGCAGACCATCGGGCCGATCACCCAGGTCGACTCGCAGGCGTGGCGACGCACCGTCGACCTCAACGTCAACGGCACGATGTATGTGCTCAAACACACCGCGCGCGAGCTGGTCCGCGGCGGCGGCGGATCGTTCGTCGGTATTTCGTCGATCGCGGCCAGCAATACCCACCGCTGGCTCGGCGCCTACGGGGTGACGAAATCGGCGGTCGACCACCTGATCATGCTGGCCGCCGACGAACTGGGCCCATCCTGGGTGCGGGTCAACGGCATCCGTCCCGGGCTGATCCGCACCGACCTGGTCGCCCCGATTATCGAGTCGCCGCAACTGAGCGAGGACTATCGCGCGTGCACGCCACTGCCGCGGGCGGGTGAGGTCGACGACATCGCCAACATGGCGATGTTCCTGCTCAGCGACGCCGCGAGCTGGATCACCGGCCAGGTGATCAACGTCGACGGCGGTCACAGGTTGCGCCGCGGCCCCGATTTCAGCGCGATGCTGGAGCCGGTGTTCGGTGCCGAGGGCTTACGCGGGGTGGTCTGAGGGCAGGCCGGCGTCGCGGCCGGCGAGTGTCGCGATCGCCGACCAGTCCAGCTGCCCGCGACCGTCGGCCAGCAGCGCGAGGAAACGGTCGCGCAACAGGCTGGCCAGCGGTAGCGGCACGGCCAGCTCGTCGGCGGCGGCCAGGACCAGCCGGATGTCTTTGTGCCCGAGCGCCGCGGCGAAACCGGCCGGCTCGAATTCCCGCCGCGCGATCAGCCCGCCGTAGGTCCGGTACGCCGGTGCGCTGAACAGTGTCGAGGTCAGAATGTCGACGTAGTGCAGCGGATCCACGCCGGCCTTGCCGACCAGGGCTAGGGCCTCGCCGAGTGATTCGATCACCGACGCGATCAGGAAGTTACCCGAGAGCTTGACCAGGTTGGCGATATGTTGTTGCTCGGCGATCACAAAGGTCCGCTGGCCGATCGCGCCGAACAGCGGCGCCAGCGGCTCGAGCACCTGCGGGGGACCGGCCACGACGACGAAAAGCTTCGCGGCAGCAGCGGCTTCGGGTCGACCGAACACCGGCGCGGCGACATAGTGCTGGCCGGCCTTGGTATGCGCGGCGGCCAGCCGCTTGGACAACCCGACGCTGATTGTGCTCGACGAGACGTGGGTGGCGCCCGGCGGCAATGACGCCAGCACACCGTGCGCGCCGAACACCACATCGTCGACGGCGGCGTCATCGGCCAGCATGGTGACCACGACCTGCCCGCCGCAGGCGTCGGCGACCGTGCGCGCCGGCGTCGCTCCCTGGCGAGCCAGCGCCTCGGCCTTGGCCGCGGTGCGGTTGTAGACGGTGACGGTGTGGCCCGCCGCCACTAGATTGGCGGCCATGCCGCGACCCATGTTGCCCAGTCCGATGAATCCGATATCCACCCCATCCAGCTTGCCGTGCTCTGGCCGGGCTCGCCAAACGTTTCCACTGACCGGGACGGCGCCGTTCCGGACGTCGCGGGCCGGTCCACCATCGGTGGGACTCCACGAGCAGACAGGACACCACGATGGGCCGACGGGTAATCGACAACATCATGGACATCGCCGACCAGCTCCGCGCCCAGGGATCGGAGGCCGAACGCCTGGGCCGGCTGCCCGACGAGACCGCGAAACTGCTCAAAGCTGCCGGGCCGGTCAAGTTGTTGCAACGCAAGAAGTACGGCGGCTTCGAGGCACATCCGCGCGAGTGGGCCGAGACGGTGATGGCGATAGCGTCGCTGGACGGTGCGGCCGGCTGGATCTGCGGTGTCGTCGGTGTGCACCCGTGGCAGCTCGCTTTCGCCGACCCGATGGTGCAGGACGAGGTCCTGGGTACCGACGACAATACGTGGATGGCCTCCCCGTATGCGCCTACCGGTATCGCCGTGCCGGCCGACGGCGGGTACCGCTTCAACGGCCGTTGGCAGTTCAGCTCCGGCACCGACCATTGCGACTGGATCTTTCTGGGTGCCATGCTCGGCAACGCCGATGGCAGCATCGCCGATCCACCCACGATGTTGCACATGATCTTGCCACGCAGCGACTACCAGATCGTTGAGGACTCATGGAATGTGGTGGGACTGCGGGGGACCGGATCTAAAGACATCATCGTGCGAGACGCGTTCGTGCCGTCTCACCGGGTGATGAACGGCGACCACGTCATCGACGGCACCGCGCAGAAGGAAGCCGGCGTCACCGAATCGCTCTACAAGATGCCGTGGTCTAACGTGTTTCCGCTGGGGATCACCGCCGCCGTGATCGGCATCGCCGAGGGTGCACTGGCTGCGCACTTGGACTACCAGCGTGACCGTGTCGGAGCCCAGGGCACCGCCATCAAGGACGACCCCTACGTGTTGTACGCGATCGGGGAAGCTGCGGCCGACATCAACGCCGCGCGGCAGGAGTTGCTGGCCAACGTTGACAGACTCTGGGACCTCGTCGAATCCGGTCGGGAAGCCTCGTTCGAGGACCGCGTCGTGGGTCGGCGCACCCAGATCCGCGCAGCGTGGCGGGCGGTGATGGCGACCGACCAAATCTTCGCTCGTTCCGGTGGCAACGCGTTGCGGATGGACAAGCCTCTGCAACGCTTTTGGCGCGACGCTCACGCCGGTCTCAACCACGCGATCCACGTGCCGAGTACCGTCTATCACGCTGCGGCGCTGAGTGCGATGGGCATCGAGCCTGCCGAGTCGCTGCGAGCGCTGATCTGACCGTGATGAGCGAGATCAAAAGCCTGGGCTACCTGATGGTTCGGACCGCCGACATCGACCGCTGGCGCACCTTCGCCTTCGACGTGCTGGGCTTCGCGCAGGGCCGCGGACCCGATACCGATGTGTTGTATCTAAGGATGGATGAGCGGCCCGCCCGCATCATCGTGGTACCGGGAGACGTGGACGAGGTGATCACCATCGGCTGGGAAGTGCGTGACGGGGCCGGGCTGGCCCGGGTCTGCGAATCGCTGCAATCCGCGGGCGTGGGGGTCAAGCCGCTGTCGGTAGCGCAGGCAGATGCCCGTCGCGTCGAGGAGGCCATCTCGTTCACCGATCCGACCGGTGTTGCGGTCGAGGTGTTCTGCGGTCCGATGCTCGACCATAGCCCGGTGATCGCCCCGTTCGGCGCGGCGTTTGTCACCGGGCCGCTGGGCCTGGGCCACGTTGTGTTGCCGACGATCGATCCGGCCGGCACGTTCGCGTTTTACACGCAGGTGCTGGGTTTCTTGCCGCGCGGAGCGATGCGGTTGCCGGTCGGATCCGAGTTCGGCCCGTTGCGCATCCGTTTCCTCGGCGTCAACCAGCGCCACCACAGCTTGGCGTTGTGTCCTGCACCGCACGGTGGCCCACCGGGTCTGGTGCACATCATGGTCGAGGTCGACAGCTTGGACGCGGTCGGCTGCGCCTTGGATCGCGTTGTCGAAAAAGGGTTTTCGTTGTCTTCGACGCTGGGTCGACACACCAACGACAAGATGGTGTCGTTCTACGTGCGGGCACCCGGCGGTTGGGACGTGGAATTCGGCACCGACGGCATGAAAGTCGACGAAACCCACTATACGGCTGAGGAAATAACCGCCGACAGTTACTGGGGCCACGACTGGTCCGGTAGCGAGCCGCTGGCGGCGATGTGACGGCCACGATCGTGCCTGTCGCCGCTCGCGACGTCACCCACTGGGACGTCGACGCCGATGTCGTGATCGCCGGGTACGGCATCGCGGGTGCGGCGGCTGCCGTGGAGGCCGCCCGGGCCGGCGCCGAGGTGGTCGTGGTCGAACGCACCGGAGGATGGGGTGGCGCCGCCGCCCTGGCCGGTGGGTTCGTCTACCTCGGCGGCGGTACTCCGATCCAAAAAGCCTGTGGTTTCGATGATTCCATCGAAAACATGCAGACATTCCTGTGCGCGGCTATGGGCCCGGGCGCTGACGAAGATCGGATCGCCGACTACTGCGCCGGTAGCGTCGAGCACTTCGACTGGCTGGTCGGTTGCGGGGTGCCGTTCAAGGCCAGCTTCTACGGTGATCCGGGCTGGGAGCCGCCCGGCGATGACGGCCTCATGTACACCGGTGGCGAGAACGCTTTCCCATTCAACGAGATTGCGTCGCCTACGCCCCGGGGGCACGTTCCGCAGATGCAGGACAAGCGAACTGGTGAGAAGGGCGGCGGCTACATGCTGATGAAGCCGCTAGTCGATACCGCTACCGCGCTGGGCGTGCGCAGCATCGACGACACCCGGGTTCAGCGTCTGGTGGTCGAGTCCGACGGGCGGGTGGTCGGGATCCTTGCTCGCCAATACGGCACTGACGTCGCGGCGCGGGCCCGACGAGGGGTTGTGCTGGCCACCGGCAGCTTCGCCTACAACGAGTCGATGGTCACCCGCTATGCGCCGCGCATCGCCGGGCGGCCGGCCGCGTCCATCGAAGAGCACGACGGAGGGGGCATCCGGATGGCCCAGGCGCTGGGTGCCGACCTTGCCCACATGGACGCCACCGAGGTGGCGTTCTTCATCGATCCACAACTGCTGGTGCGCGGCATTTTGGTCAACGGCCGAGGCCAACGTTACGTCGCCGAGGACACCTACCCGGGCCGCATCGGGCAGCTGACGCTCTACCAGCAGGACGACACCGCCTTTCTGGTGCTCGACGCCGACGCCCATGAGCAGGCCATGGCCGCACCCTCGGCGACCCCTTTCCTCAAGCGTCCGCCGACCTGGGTGTGCGAGAGCGTGGCCGGGCTGGAAGCCGAAGCGGGGCTGCCCCCGGGGTCACTGCAGGCGACCGTGGCCGCCTACAACGAGACGGCCGCACGCGGCGAAGATCCGCTGCTGCACAAGAAACCCGAGTGGCTGCGCCCGATCGGCACTCCGGTGGGCGCCATCGACCTGCGTGGCAACACCGGCGGCTTCACCCTGGGCGGGTTGCACACCACGCTGGCGGCCGAAGTGTTGCACGTCGGTGGTGAGCCGATCCCGGGACTGTTCGCGGCCGGCCGAGCCGCCGCCGGACTGGCCGCTTGGGGGTATGCCAGCGGAGTGTCGCTCGGCGACGGCAGCTTCTACGGCCGCCGGGCCGGCCGATCCGCGGCACGGGGCTGACACCCGCTGCCCAATGTGTGACAGCGAACACACCTGTGTGGTATGACTAGACATATTTCTAATCGAAATATGTCAGGCCTACCGTGCGGAGGAGCCATGGAAAGCCGGGACGACTCCGCTACTCCGAGCGCCGTCCTCGATCGGGTATCCCTGGTGCTGGAGGCGTTCGACGGACCTGGTCGGCTGTCCCTGGCCCAGGTCGTCCGGCGCACCGGCTTACCGCGCTCCTCGGCGCACCGGATGCTCGAGCGGCTGGTGCAATTGCGATGGCTGCGCCGCCAAGGCCGTGACTACGAACTGGGAATGCGGCTGGTCGAGCTGGGATCGCTTGCCTTGCATCAAGATCGGTTGCACCGCGCCGCTCTGCCGGCCCTGCACGATCTGCACCGTGCCACCGGGCTGGTGGTGCACCTGGCCGTGCTCGACGGCACCGAGGTTGTCTATCTGGAAAAGATCGCCGGTGGGTACGGCGCGGCGATTCCTACCCGCATCGGCGGCCGCCAGCCCGCGCACTGCACCGCCGTCGGCAAGGCGCTGCTGGCATTCTCTGACCCGAGCCGGCTCGACGATTTCGGCGTCGACTTGCCAACCCGCAAGACCCGCTACTCGATCTGTACCCGCACTCAACTGGCCGGCGAGTTGAAAACAGTGCGGGCTCGCGGGTTTGCCTGCGAACGCGCCGAATCCGTCCCCGGATTCGGGTGTCTGGCCGCGCCCATCGGCGACATCGGTCGGGCGGCCGAGCCGATTGCCGCGGTGTCGGTGTGCGGGCCGCTGGACCGGATGATGTTCGACCATCGGCTGGCCGGACCCGTGCGAACGACCGCCCTGGGCATCTGGCGCAACCTTGCCGGTGACGACTCGGTCCGGGTGCAGCCGGTCCTGCAGCGACCCCGCCTGCCGCAGGGTCACCCGGCGGTCGCGCCGGCCCGAGCCCTGCAGTACGCGTGAGGTCTCGACCGGTCGACCGGGCCGTGCGCGGCCCGGAATCGCGCCGACGGTCCGGTGACCGCCGGTCGCCGCGGCTACTGGTTAAGCGAAAGCGCCTGCCGTCGCACGCGTTACGGTAGTTCACCGGTGCTACCGATCCACGGTTGCACGCTGTCTGGCCGCGCACCACCACCGATCTGCTGTCCCGCTCATCGAGATAAGGCCTTGCTGGTCGTCGGGTGATCGGCGACCCTGGTCACATGGCTGCAGCAACCTGGGACACCATCGACCGGTATGTCGTGATCTCGGCGGACACCCACGCCGGGGCCGATCTCTACGACTACAAGTCGTATCTGCCGGTACACCTGCACGACGCGTTCGACGCCTGGGCCAAATCCTACGTCAGCCCGTTCGATGACCTGATCATCGCCACCGCCAACCGGAACTGGGACCACGAACTCCGGATGGCCGAGATGGATGCCGACGGGGTGGCCGCCGAGGTGCTGCTGCCCAACACCGTTCCGCCGTTCTTCCCGACCAGTCCCAACATCACCATCAAAGCGCCCCGCACGCGCGAAGAGTTCGAGCTGCGCTGGGCCGGCGTGCAGGCCCATAACCGCTGGCAGGTCGACTTCTGCGCACTGGCCCCGACCCGGCGTCGCGGGCTGATCCAGATCTTTCCCCACGACATCGAGCTGGCGATGGCCGAAATTCGTTGGGGTGCTGAGCAGGACTGTTTCGGCGGGGTGCTCATTCCGCCGGTCTCACCCGGTGACCCGCAGGTCGCTCCGCTCTATCACACCCGCTACGAACCAATCTGGGCGCTCTGCGCGGACCTTGACCTGACCGTCGTGCAGCATGCGGGCGCCGGCAGCCCCGAGATGCCGATGGACCAGCCGGCGTCCAACGCGGTGTTGATCACCGAGATGGCGCTTTGGGCCCAGCGCACGCTAGGGCATCTGATCCTCGCTGGGGTATTCGAGCGTTATCCGACGTTGCGCTTCGTGCCGACCGAGCAGGGCACGCTATGGGTGTCGCAGCAACTGATGGTGCTCGATGCCATGGTGCCCACCATGAAGTCCGATGCCGGTAACCGCACCTACGGGATATTCGGCGGGTCTTCGGTCGACGCGCTGAGCATGACCCCCAGCCAATACGTGCAGCGAAACTGCTATCTGGCCTGTGAGCTGGCGCCGTATGATTCCGCGATGGTCGATTTCATGGGGCCGGACCACATCCTGTGGGGCAGCGACTATCCCCATGAGGAAGGTTTTGCGCCGCAGTCCAAACTGGCGATCCGGTGGGCCCTGCACGACCGGTCCGAGGACGACTGCCGCAAGATCCTGGGTGGCAACGCGGGCCGGCTGTACCGCTTCGACCTCGATGCGTTGGTGCCGGTCGCTGCCAAGATCGGACCCACCGTCGCCGAGGTGCACACCCCGCTGGAAGACACCGGCTATCAGGCCCCGGCGGCCTTCGGCTACCGGCCGTTCGAAGGCGGTCTGGCCCTCAAGCGTCTGGCGCCGGCCCGTCGCTAGCGATGTTCATCAGCGGCCGGCCGAGTCGGTCGCCCTTACCTTCCTTTCCACTTCACGCCAGCGGTTCGGCTGCGGCGTGGGAAATTCTCCGTTGTTTTCCTGACGGGCCCGAGCCAGCACCGCAGCGGCCTCATCGACGTCTTTGATCAGCTGTAGCGCCAACTCACGCTCGGCTGCGTAGTAGCGCTCCGACCACTGCATGGCGATCCTCGGGTACGCCCAGGCTGGTTCCGCCGCCGCTGCACGCGCATCGGTCGCTACCCGCTGGCGCATCCGGTCGACGTGGGCGATGTGCTCTTGCAGTATCTCCTTCAACCTGTCCGGCTCATTCAGGTGACCAAGACAAACACGAAGCAAGACACTGTGTTTGAGCATCGGTGGATCGATCGGTGATTGGTTGGACCAGCGCTCGACAGCCCTCCGGCCGGACTCGGTGATCTGGTAGACGCGACGTCCTCGATGACCGCTGCCGTGCTGCACGCGCGACGTCGCGTACCCGTGGCTTTCCAGTCGCTTCAGCTCCGAGTAGACCTGGCTGAACGACGGGCTCCAATAGAAATGGCCGATGCTCCAATCCGCCCATTTCTTGATGTCGTAACCGGAGACCTCTTCACCGAAGGCCAGCATGCCCAACACCGCCCAGCTGGTAGGCGGCAGGTGTGCAGATCCGCGCAGCCCCACTTCCAGAGGTTAACAACCGGCGGGGCAGCGGCACGGACAGCTGACCGCTCAGCGGGACGTTACGACTGACCGATCGGTCCCGACCAGCAGGCATCCCTTGCAGCGCCCGACGATGTCGAGGTCGGCCAGCGACCCGGTCATCGCGTCGAACCCGGTCGCCGGGACCAGCGCAACCAAGGTACCTGACGTACCTATCTCCCCTATGTCCGCCCTTGACGTCGTCGCCTATCCTTACTTGAAGGAAGCAGTAAGGAGTTCGTTGATGGACGCTGCCGCTAAGCTGACGTCAAAGGGGCAGCTGACCGTCCCGAAGGCAGTGCGGGATGCGCTCGGTCTCAGGGAGGGCGACACGGTTATCTTCCGCGTAGAAGGCAATCGAGCTGTGCTGGCGCGGACGCCCGACTTCCTCGCCCTTGCCGACACGGTTCGGGTACCGGCGGCCAAACGCAACGTCGCGTGGGATGAGGTGATTCGCCGCACGAGGGTTGCTCGAGCTGCACAGCGCCGGTGACCGCGCTTGTTGACATGAACGTCCTTGTCCGGCATCTCACCGGCGACCCGCCTGAGATGGCGGCCCGCGCGACTGCTTACCTGCGGACCGCGCGAGAGTTACTCCTGACCGACCTCGTCGCGGCTGAGACGGTGTATGTGTTGGAGTCCTTCTACCAAGCGCCCCGCGGCAAAGTTGCCGAAGCGCTGAGATCACTCATCGCCTTCGACTCCATTGTCTGCGTTGATCCGGCACTTCTTTTGCGGGCGATCGAGGTCTACGAGACTGACCGGATTGACTTCGCGGAGGCATACTTGGTCGCCTGCGCCGAGACCACCGGGATCAGCAAGGTAGCCTCTTTCGACCGGTCCATCGACCGCATGAACACGATCAAACGGATTGAACCACCGCCGGTTTGACTTTCAAGCGCTCACGCGGCTACTGCTGCGCGGGTGTATGTCACAAGGTAAGGCGGCGTATGGTTGTTCCCGGCGCCGTGCTTGTCCTCGCGTTGCGCGATTTGCCACGGCTGAGCGGTTCGCTTGCCTGCCGGCGTTGAACCCTCCGGTGAGGATGTGCAATCGGCATCCCTGATTGCGGCGACCTTATGAGGGTAGATTCCCGACTTGCGACCGACAAGCACGCCGGTCTACACGCCGGATCGGCGTAGCCCGCACACCTACCAAGGCCGCCTGGCCGGGACTGAGCCTCCGCTGCAGATTCGTTTCCCGCCGCTCGGGCGGGACGTCGGAAATGTCGCAGAAGACAGCGCTGTCCGTTGAATCGATGCTCGCGGTCGACAACGATCCAGCGTAGTCGAGGCTTTCGACACCCTTGGGCGGCCAGCAACGGGCGGCCAGCCCGTCGCCGCGCAGTCGGCGCGGTGCGCAGCGCCCGGCGAAAACTGCGCCCACCACCACAACGCCGGTCGTCCCGCTGGGCGGGAAGCGCTGGGGTTCGCGACCGCCCGGTGTGGTTGCCTGGGCGCATGCCGGCCGCGGATCAGCAGCAAGGTTCCGATCACCGGGTCGACTTCCTGGTCGTCGGCAGTGGCTGCGGCGGTTTGACCGCGGCTCTGACCGCCAACGCACATGGCCTGACGACCCTGATCATCGAGAAGGCGGGCGTGTACGGCGGCAGCACGGCGCTGTCCGGCGGCAACATCTGGATACCAAACAACCCGACCCTGAAGCGTGTCGGCCGCAACGATTCCCGCGCGGATGTCCGCAGCTACCTACACGCCGTCATCGGCGACCGGGTACCGCCGGCCAACATCGATGCGTTCATCGATAACGGTCCGCTGGCGTGCGAGTTTCTCGAGCACACCAGCGGCCACCTGAGATTCCAATGGTGCGCTGGCTACCCCGATTATCACCCGGAAGCCCCGGGTGGACGAGCGGCGGGACGCACGATCGAGCCGCTTCCCTTCGACCTGAAAAAGCTCGGCGACGACGAGAAGCTGCTGCGGCCCGCCGCGCTGCCTACCCCCGGCGGGCTCTATGTCACTTCGAAGGAATTCGCCCGGCTGAACATGGTGATGCGCACCTGGGCGGGACGCCGCGCCGCGCTGCACACAGTGTGGCGGGCCGTCACCGGCAAGCTGCTACGCCGGCATACGGACACCCTGGGTAGGGCGTTGATCGGCCGGCTGCGGCTCGCCGTCAAGGACGCGGGTATCCCGCTGTGGCTCAACACACCCTTGCAGGCGCTGATCACCGACGACAGCGGGGCGGTGATCGGCGTGCGCGCCCGGCGCGACGGCACCGAGGTCCGCATCCGGGCCCGCAACGGTGTGCTGCTGGCCACCGGGGGATTCGAGCACAATACCGAGATGCGCAAGCGCTTCCTGCGCGCCGGCGGCAAGGATGACTACAGCGCCGGATCAACCGACAACACCGGTGACGGCATCGTGGCGGGCCAAGCGGTCGGCGGCGCAGTCGATTTGATGGACGACGCCTGGTGGATGCCCGTGTTGCAGCGGCCCGACGGCATCATGAGCGTGTTGGTGTCGGAGCGCTCGATTCCCCGCTCGATCATCGTGGACCAGACCGGCCGGCGGTTCGCCAACGAGGCGGCCCCGTATGTCACCTTCGTCCACCAGCAGCTCGCCGGCCGTCATGACCCGATCTGGATTGTCTTTGACCGAAAAGCCAAGAACCGCTATCAGTTCGGCGGTATCCTGCCCGGGCAGCGGTTCCCCAGCGACTGGTACGCCAGTGGGTTGATGCACCGTGCGGACAGCCTCGAGGGGCTGGCCGCCGCGATCGGGGTGCCCGGCGCGGCGCTCTGCGAAACCGTGAGCCGGTTCAACGGGTTCGCCCGGCACGGCAAAGACCGCGACTTCGGCCGCGGCGACAGCGCCTACGACAACTACTACGGCGATCCGACGCTGCCACAACCGACAATGGACGTCATCGACACCGCGCCCTACTACGCAGCGCGCGTCCACGCCGGTGACCTGGGCACCAAAGGCGGTCTGGTCTACAACGCCCACGGTCAGGTGCTGCGCGCAGACGGTACGGTGATCGCCGGCCTGTACGCCACCGGCAACACCTCGGCCGCGGTAATGGGCAACGACTACGCCGGCGCCGGGGCCACCATCGGGCCGGCGATGGTGTTCGGTTTCATCGCCGCCCGGCACGCGGCCGGCACCTAGCCTGGACCGTCGGCCAGGGTGTGAATTACCTTTCGGCAGTGATCGGAGACCACATGAAGCGACTAGAGGGCAACCGGATCCTGGTGACCGGCGCCGCGTCGGGAATCGGGCAGGCCACAGCGCTGCGCCTGCTGGCCGAGGGCGCCGCCGTCGTCGCCGCCGATATCGACGACTTGGCCAAGACCCGTGCAAAGGCCGGGGAGGCCGGCACCGGCGAGCGTCTTGCCACCTTGCCGATGAACGTTAGTGACGCGACGTCGGTGATCGACGGCGTGCGGTCGGCCACCGACACGCTTGGCGGGCTGGATGCACTGGTGAACGCGGCCGGCATCCTGCGCGCCGCGCATACCCATCAGATGAGCACCGAGTTGTGGAATCAGGTCATCGCGGTCAACCTGACCGGGACGTTCCTGGTGGTGCGCGAGGCGCTGCCGGCGTTGTTGGCGAACCCGCGCAGCGCGATCGTGAACTTCAGTTCAACCTCGGCGTCCTTCGCGCATCCGTATATGGCGGCCTACGCGGCGAGCAAGGGCGGCGTCCAAGCGTTCACCCATGCGCTGGCACTCGAGTACGCAAAGCGAGGACTGCGCGCAGTGTGCGTGGCACCCGGCAGCATCAAATCCGGGATCACCGACGCCACCGCCGGGTACCTCCCGCAAGACGCGGACTGGACGCTGTTCGGCCGGCTGTCGCCGATCATGCCGACCACACTGGAATCCAGCGGCGCTCCCATGGCCGCTCCGGAGGCCGTTGCCGGGGTAATCGCCATGCTGGTCTCCGACGACGGCGCGTTCATCACCGGCACCGAAATCCGCATCGACGGTGGGACGCACGCGTGAGCTGCGCCGGCGACGATGCGGGTAGCGTTGAGGAGGAGCGACGCTGATGAGCACAGACCTGACCTACGAGGGGACCCTCCGCGAAATTGCCACGGAGCCGGGCGTTCTGCGCTACCACGAGGCCGGCGACGGGCCGCCGCTACTGCTCTTGCACGGATCCGGCCCGGGTGTGACGGGCTGGCGTAACTTCCGTGGGGTGCTGGGCGCGTTCTGCGAGTTCTTCCGCTGCCTGATCCTGGAATTCCCCGGGTTCGGGGTCAGCGACGACTTTGGCGGGCACCCAATGATCACCGCGTTCGACGCGGTGGTTCGATTCCTCGATGCGCTGCGGCTCGACACCGTCGACATCATCGGCAACTCGATGGGCGGCGCAGTCGCACTCAACGTCGCGATCGCCCAGCCCGACCGGGTGGGCCGGCTGGTCACCGTCGGCGGCATCGGGCGCAACCTGGTGAGCCCCGGCCCGGCCGAGGGGATCCGGTTGCTGCAGGAGTTCACCGAGGAGCCCACCCGGGAGCGGCTGATCCGCTGGCTGCATTCGATGGTGTACGACCCCGCGGTGATCACCGACGAACTGATCGAGGAGCGCTGGAACCACGCCACCGACCCGGCGACGTTGGCCGGCGCGCGCCGGATGTACAGCAAGGCAGCCTTCGACCAGATGACGTCGGCGATGGAGGCATCCAAGGGTCCGCAGCCATGGGCGATGATGCACCGGGTCAAGGCGCCGACGCTGATCACGTGGGGCCGCGATGATCGGGTCAGCCCGCTGGACATGGCGCTGATTCCGATGCGCACCATCCCCAACGCCGAGTTGCACGTATTCCCCGACTGCGGGCACTGGACGATGATCGAGGCGAAAGACGCGTTCGAAAGTGTGGTCCTGGCGTTCTTGTTGCGTAAAAGCGGCCAGGGTTAGCCGCCACAGTGCACCTGGCGACGCGTGCACTCGGGCAATGCGTTGGCAGTTGCACTCTCGCAGCCAGGCCTAATTGACGCAGGGCACCCCGGAGCCGTCGATCGGCGGACCCTCATCTGGGGTGGGCTCGGTAGAGGTGTGCGACCCGTGATACGACCCGGGCGCCGCCTTGGTGGCCTCGTCACGAGACGGCGGCGAGTAGTCGTCGCCGACGATGACCTGGATGCGGTCGGGGCTCAGCGCCGGATCGAGGTGCGGGTCGACGTCGACGCCCAGTAGCGCGGCGATCGCCTGGGCATCTGCTGTGGCGCCGGCGCCGTGGCCCACCGTCGTGGTGGTCGGTTCGCCGTAGCGGCGGTCGCGCACTATGCCGGCGGTGTAGCCGCGCTTGGACAACGTGTGCGACACCGTGGCGGCGAGTCCGTCGGTGGTGCCGGCGTTGACCACGTCGACGACCGTCGCGGGGTTGGGGCTGTGGGTCGTCGCGGACAGGGATCCGACGGCGCCGAACGCGGCCGCGACCTCGGCCTTGATCGCGCTGGGATCGACGATGTTGACGTCCTGGCCGTTGATGTTGTCGTAGCGCACGACCGGCAGCGTCCGGTATTGGACATCTGCGCCGACGAGGGCGCCCAGCCGACGGAACTGGTCCTCGTGCCAGCCCGCCGAGAGCACGACGTCCTTGCGCGCCATGGCGATCAGGCTCGTCAGTTTGCCGAGGTCGGCGACGGTGCCGGAGTCCTGCAGGTGGTGCATGACCGACGCCAGAAAGGCCTGCTGACGGTGGGTGCGGTCGAGGTCGCCGTTTTCCAGGCCGTGGCGTTGCCGCACGAACGCCAGCGCTTGTGCGGCGTCTAGTGTCTGCTTGCCGGCCGGGAAGTCAGCGCCGGAGTAGGAGTCATACACAGCGTGCTTCAGACACACCTCTACCCCGCCCAGGCTGTCGGCGAGATCGTAGAAGCCGGCCAGGTTGACCTCGGCGAAGTAGTCGATCGGGACGCCGGTCAGGTTGCGCACCGCACGCAGGGTGGCTGCCCGGCCGGCCTCGCGGCCCTTGGTTTCGAGTTCCTTTTGATCGCGCACTCCCTGGTTTTCCAGCTTTTGTTCCAGGTACCACTTGGTCAGTCCGTAGGCTTCTTTGATCTTGATGTGGTGGTAGCCAGGGACCCCGCTGAACGGGATGTAGTCGTCCCGGGGGATCGAGAACGCGGCCACTTTGTCGTCGGCGCCGATGTGCACGAGGATCAGTGTGTTGGTGTTGTAGCCACCATCGTCGGAGTCGCCGGCGTGCAGATGGTTGAGCACCGCGGTGGGTAGCTCGTTGCCGTTTTGGTCTTTGCGCGAGTCCAGCCCGATCAGCAGGATGTTCATCGCGCCGCCGCTGGAGTGCGGGTCGTCGGAGGTCAGCGCCCCGGAAACGGTGATCCCGCCCAGCCCGCCGCGGCCCAGCACGCGGTGGGCCGCCCACCAGCCGACTCCCGTCGCGAGCACCGTCGACAGCGACACCACGGCCACACCGCCGCGGACCAGCCGCCGACGGCTCTGACCGGGCGGCGGTTTCGCGCGGCGATGCTTACCGCCGGGTCGGCTGGCTACCACGATCTCGACTCTGTCATGGGCGCCGCACCCGCCCCGCGGCGGTACTCTGCGGCAACAAACTTCAGGACTTGGCTTCCAGTATGCCGCACCGTGGCGTGGCAGCGCTCGGGCGCGCAGACGCCGGTGAGCCGCGCGCGAAGTGGTACGCCTAACCCTGACCGTCGACAACAACCGCAGTGCGCGCAGAACAGCCTTGTAGCGCCGTGGGCAAGCTCCGGCGATGGCGCTCGGACCGACACCCCATGGGTGAGCTGCGGATGAGGACATTAAGCTGGGCCGGCTCACGAAATCTCGAGTTCGCGGAATTCTCGGGCCGTGGGGCCGCGCAGAGTTACCGTCTGTCGAACAACCAGTGCGAGTGGGGCAGGAGAGAGCCGATGACGGCCTATCAAACCGTGGTGGTCGGCACCGACGGTTCGGAATCGTCGCTGCGTGCGGTCGAGCGTGCGGGCGCGATTGCCGCCGAGTCGAATGCGAAGCTGATCATTGTGACCGGATACTTTCCCCAGGAGGAGGATCCGCGGGCGGCCGACATCCTCGGTGACGAGGCCTACAAGGTCCGGGGCAGCGCGCCGGTCTACGAGATCATGCGCAGTGCCCGCGAGCGGGCCAAGGCGGCGGGCGCAAAGGACATCGAGGAGCGGCCGATACAACGTGGTCCGGTGGATGCGCTAGTGGACATCGCCGAACAGGTCGGCGCCGATCTGCTCGTGGTCGGCAATGTCGGGCTGGACGCGCGATCCGCGATCATCGGGCGGGTGTTCTCGGTTCCCGGCAGTGTGGCCAGCAAAGCCCCCGTCGACGTCCTGATCGTGCGCACCAGCGGCTGACCGGCCGCCGCGCGCTTCGCATCAGTGCTCCTACGCGTCGTGTCACAGCGTGGGTGTCGGTGTCTCGGCGGGGGCTTAGCGGTGACAGCAGCCGACCCGGGACAGCAGATCCAGTTGCTGCAGAAATGTGTGCGCCTCGCGGTAGGCGGCGGCTGTCGCGGTGTTCTGGCAGGGCAGCTTTCGCAGCTCTTTGGCGGCGGTTGCGAGCAGGACCATCACTTCGCCGCAGGCCTCGCGAGGGATGACGACGTTCGCGCCTCGATAGCTGCTGACAATGCACTGGATCGCCTTCGGCAGCCGCTTGACGTCGATCGTGCCGTCCGCCAACAGGTAGGGCAGCTTCCATGTGCGTGTGTCGTTCGCGGCGCCGACATAGGCGAAGCAGTGCATGCCGCGTTTGTACTTCGGATGGACCAAGGCGCCCGCGTCGGTGGCGCCCGCTATCGCGATGCCGTCATCGCGCGGGCCGGCGTCGAGATCCACCGCCAGCACCGGAGGCACCTGATAGATGCCGCGCACCGATAGCAGCCACAGAGCTGGGGGAGGCTGCTCGGTGTCAAGCATCACCAAAGCACGGTCGCGCAGCACCCCGTCGATCACGTCGGCCGCGTAGAGCATGGTGGCGTCGCTGACCGCGACCGCCCCGATGCACTGCTCGGCTGCATAGCGCCGGGCCTGGTCCAAAGTCCGGTGGATCGCTGCGCGGTGCCGGGTCAGCGACCCGGGCCTTTTCACCTCCAGCACGAGCCGCTTGAACCCTGACCCGGACAACACGATGTCTGCTCGTTGCTGCTGGAGTAGGACGTCCGCCAAGGGCCAGTCCAGGACGGTGGTGAACAGATCCTCGAGAATGTTCTCGGCACTTTTTTCAGCCGCCGCCTCGGACAGCCGTTGCTGCAGTCGCTGACGCCGGCGGGCGGAAAATCCCGGCCACGCGGTGTGGATCCGTTCGACGCACGCCCGATACGAAGCCAGGTGCCCAAAGGCGTTATCGAGCGTTGGATCCGCAGGCATCGGGTCCTCCCATGCGCAGTCCGGTATGCATCGAGCGTACGCGGGAGCTCTAGCTGCACTGCGGACCACTGCCTGCCGAACGATGCCGATGTGTCAGCATGCAGAGATGCACCCAGCCACCATTGCTCGCATCCTTGCCGTCGCGGCGGCGGCGACGTGGGCCCTGCTGAGCTTGCCTGTCGCCATTCCCCCCGCTGCTGCCGATCCGTGTCCGTTCAGCGAGGTGGTATTCGCCCGCGGCACCGGCGAGCCCCCCGGTGTCGGCGGGACCGGCGAAGCCTTCATCGATGCACTGCGGTCGCAAGTTCCCGGACGGACCATCGAGGTCTACCCGGTCAACTACCCGGCGAGCCCCGATTACCGGGCTAGCGCCACCGCCGGTGCCGAGGACGCGAGCGCGCACGTGGAAAGCACCGTTGCGAACTGCCCCAGCACCCGCGTGGTGCTCGGCGGTTACTCTCAGGGCGCGGCCGTGATCGATCTTGCGACCGAATCGATGCCACCCCGGGTGGCTGATCACGTCGCCGCGGTCGCCCTGTTCGGCAATCCATCCAGCGCCTACGCGAGTTCGCTGATGGGCGGCCCGCTTCCCACCATCGCCCCGGCCTATCGCTCCAAGAGCATCGACTTGTGCACGCCCGATGACATCATCTGCGCCGAAAACGGCAACATGGTCGCACACCTGCTCTACGTCCAGGACGGAATGGTCAACGATGCCGCCGCATTCGTCGCGAGTCGGTTGTCGCCGTCCGCCTGAGCTGACCGTGTGCGGCGCCTCGACCTGCGCCGAGCAACGGTAGGCGGCGGCTGCGCAGCGAACCACCCTAAGGGCACTACCTTGGAGGAGTGGTGGACGCTGTACTCGGTGTCTCGATGACACCCACGACGGTCCGCCTCGTGCTCGTGGAAGGCGCCGGCGCGGACGGGGTCACCGTTCCAGTGGACACCTTCGACATCACCAGCGATGATGACGCGCCGACGATCACCGCGCCCGAACGGGTCATCTCGGCAATCCTGAGCACGGCCGGTTCGGACAGCTACCGTGTGACGTCCACCGGGATCACCTGGGCCGACCCCGCCGCAGCCGCTGCGCTGCGCGAGGGCCTGGCGGTGCACAAGGTCGACAACGTCATGTTGGTGCCGGCGTTTTCCGGTGCGGTCGCCCTGGCTCAGGCGGTTGGCAAGGCCGCCGGCTACGCGCACACCGCGCTGTTATACGTCGAGCCGGACACCGCGACGCTCGGTGTGGTCGACACGGCCGACGGCTGGGCCGTCGAAGTGTGCCGACGGTTTTTGCCCGACGACGATGCGCAGGCGGTGGCCATGCTTGTCGAGATGGTCGCGGGCGCTGACGAGTTGGAGCCGCACCCGCAGGCGGTGGTCGTCGTGGGCCTCGGTGTCGACATTGTCCTGATCAAGTCGGAGCTGGCGGCGGCGACACCGCTTCCGGTGCATGCGTCCGACGAGCCGGAGATGACGCTGGCCCGGGGCGCGGCGCTGGCGGCGGCGCACGCGGCGCCGTTCGCTTCGTCCACTGCTGCCTTGGCCCAGTCGGTCGGCAAGGCAGCCGGCTATGCGTGCACTGCGCTGTTGTACGTCGAGCCGGACATCGCGACGCTCGGTGTGGTCGACACGGCCGACGGACGGATCTTCGCTGTGTGCCGGCGGTTTTTGCCCGACGACGACGCGCAGGCGGTGGCCGCGCTCGTTGAGATGGTCGCGGGCGCTGACGAGTTGGAGCCGCACCCGCAGGCAGTGGTCGTCGTCGGCTGCGGTGTCGACATTGTGCTGATCAAGTCGGAGCTGGAGGCCGCGACACCGCTTCCGCTGAGCGTGTCCGACAAGCCGGAGATGGCGCACGCGCCGCGATTGGCGCCGTCCACCCCCGCTGGGGCGTACGGCTATGTTTCGGGCCCGGGCAGGGCGAGCCCGTACCTACGCGGCGACCCGCACGGCACGGCCATTCTCGAAGCCCGCAACCTCTGTAAGTCCTATGGTCGCGGCGCCACCGCGACCCCGATCCTGAAAAACATCGATTTGCCGATATTCCCAGGCGAGTTCGTGGCGTTGATCGGGCCCTCGGGCTCGGGGAAGTCCACCTTGCTGAGCATTCTCGGGTTGCTGGAGCCGCCGACGAGCGGTGACGTTCTGATGAACCAGCAGAGTGTGGCCCGGCTGTCGCGCCGGGAGTTGGCCAGCGTCCGCGGTCGCAAAATCGGTTACGTATTCCAGTCGTTCAACTTGCTGGCCGGGTTGTCTGTTGCCGAGAACGTAATGCTTCCCGGTTTGTTAGCCGGTGAGTCCGGTCGCGCGCAGTACGAGCGGGCAATGGCGCTGTTGGATCAATTCGGGCTGGCCGCATTGGCCACGCGCGTACCGGCGGAGTTGTCCGGTGGTGAGCAGCAGCGTGTCGCGATCGCGCGAGCGTTGTTCATGACTCCTGATGTGGTACTCGCCGACGAACCGACCGGCAATCTGGACACCGCGAACGGCCGTAAGGTCATCGATACTCTCTACGGTCTGAATTCGGCCGGCCAAACGATCGTCCTGGTGACCCATGATCGGTCGATCGCCGGCGAAGCTCCCCGACTGGTTTCCCTTCTCGACGGTCGCATCGAAACCGACACCGGTTCACCGCAGTCAAGTGGCAATGTGGCATGGCGCGCCAGTCACTAGCCGCGGCACTGAGCGTTGTGCGCATCATCAATCTTCGGGCCGCCCGGCGGCACCCGGTTCGGGCCGCGTTGGCTGCTTTATCGCTCGGCGGCGGGGTCGCCATCGTCGTCGCTGTCATGATCGAAACCACCAGCGTCAGCGCCGCAATCGACGATGTCGGCTACCGAATCGCCGGTCCGGCGCCGTTGCGTATCGTCGGCGCGCAGACCCGCGGAGGTATCGGGCCGGCGGTGATCGACGCTGCCCGTACCGTGCCGGGCGTGTCGGTGTTGGCCCCCGTCGTGCGGGCGGCCACGCTGGTACGCGACGGCGACCGCGAAAATATCGTGTTGGCTCTGGGAATCGACTGTTCAGCACGCTGGATGATCGATCCTAAGGTGTGCCAACCGGGCCAACGAGAGCCCCGGATAATGGCTACCTCGAACACATTCGGCAGATCATTGGGCACGTCGGCAGAATTGGCGACTGATATCGGTCAGCTGTCGATCGCCGGACTGCAGCAGGTTTCACAGTTGGACACCGTCAACAACGGGCGGGTCGTCGTGTTGCCGCTGAGTTCGGCCAAGGCGCAGTTCGCCCGATCCGGTCGGGTCGACACCGTCTACGTGACCGTGGCCGATCACTGGAGCGCATCAGAAGTGCAGGCCCGGCTCGCCGCCGCGGTACACGCGCTCGGACCGGGGTTTCGGGTCCTGACGCGTCATGACCCCGCCGCGGAATTCAACGTCAACACGGTACTTTTTCCGCTGCTGGCGATCTTCGCTCTGGTCGCGGTCGGCGTCGGCGTCATCCTGATCGCTCAGCTGACCCGGCTGTCGGTCGAGGAACGGCGGCGTGAGATCGCCATCGCAGCCGCGCTGGGCGCGTCGCCGATGTCCACGCTCGGCGGCTTCCTGGCTGAAGCTGCTGTGCTCGGAGCCGCCGGGGCGGTTGTTGGTGTGCTCATCGGCATTGTCATCGCGGAGCCCGTCGTTGCCAGCGCCAGCGAGCTGACACAACTGTTTGTCGGTGTCAACGTTCCGGTTGTGGTCGAAGCGGGTGTCGTCGTGGCCGGACTGGGGATCGGGGTGGTGTTGGCTGTTGTCGCCGCGATAATCCCCAGCCTCTCGGCGTCGAAAACCCCGATTGCGACCGAACTCTCCGGTCGGGCCGCCCACGACTACACCAAGTCGAGCAGCATGGCGCCCAAAGCGGCGGCACTGCTGGGCACCGGTCTCACCGGACTCGTCGCCGCGTGGCTGGCGACAACATCTGGTGGCCTCGAGCCCGGAGAGGCCAGGGTCGCCAATGCCGGCGTGGTTGTGGCAATAGTTGGATTTCTTTTGGCCGCAGCATATCTGAGCGCCCAAGTGATCGCGTCGATCCGGCTCCGGCCGGACCGCGGGAGCGGGCCGACGCTGGCCGTAGCGCTGACCGGGCTGCGCGCGGATCAATCACGGACAACCGCGGTCGCGGGCGCGGTCGCGGTACCTGTCGCCGTCGCCACGTTGCTCTCTGGATTCCTGGTCGCAATCGACCAGGGCGTCGCACACGTGGCTCAAGCACAGGCCACCGGGCGCTTGGTGGTCACGACCACGCGGTTTACCGACTGGGGGTCGCTGGACGCCAAATTTTCTCCGCAGACCACTGCGAAGATTTCCTCGTTGCCCGGTGTTGCCGGCGTCGAGCGGATGGCCGAGATCGAGGTCACCCTGGCGAACGGATCACTGGCGTACGTGCGAGCCGAGGATCGACCGACGTTCCCGTTCCCGGTGCTCGCCGGTAAAGACCCGAAGGTCAGCGTGGACGCCGATCAACTTGTCGTCGGCGGCGTACTCGCCCGGGAAAACGGTATTCGCGTCGGTGACACGATTGTGCTGGGGACCGGATCGAGAGCCCGCAAAGTTACCGTCGGCACCATTGTGGCGACTCCCGAAGTGGGGGGCCGCAGGATTCAAATGCGCTACCGGCTCGCCGATCAGATTTTCGGTGCTGCGCCCCCAGGTTTGGTTTTCGTCAAGCCGGCCGCCGATGCATCGCTTGCCCGCATCACGACAGAGATCGAGTCCACTCACTTCGACCAGCCGGTCACGGTGGCGGATGCCGCCGCATATCGGGCCGCCGTGGTCAGTGGCGAATCCCGGTTTCTCGCGCCGCTGAACACGCTGAAATACGGTCTCCTGGCCATCGCCTTCATCTCGGTGTCCTCGACGCTGCTGTTGCTCGGGATCCGGCGCCGTCGCGAGATCGCCCTCATCGCGGCGCTGGGAGCCACCCCGGCCAAGATCTTCGCCGTCACGACCATCGAAGCCGTGGTTGCGAGCGCGGCAGGGGCCGTGCTGGGCGGGGCGCTCTCCGTTCCGATCATCGAAGCCGTGCGACGCGCTGCCGTCGTCGACGTGGGTGCGGTGACGCCGTGGATCTTCCCGATGTCGGAGGCGACGCGATATGCGGTGTTGGCCATGTGCGCGGCGGCATGCGCCGCGGCCGTCCCCGCCTGGAAAAACACCCAGGCTGCGCCGTCGTCCGAGCTGCGCGACGAGTAGCCCGCGCCGCCGTGAAGACGCCTGGCGTCAGAAGCGGTAGGTGGCGCAGCCGACCTGCAGTCCTGAGCCGACACTGACCATCAACCCGATGTCTCCCGGCTTCACCAGCCGGCGCCCCCAGGCCTGCGCCAACCCGTGCGGCAGCGACGAGGTGAAAAGATCGGTACCGGCGGTGAGGTCGACAAACCGTGAATCCGGAATGCCGATGCGGGTGGCCAGTTCGGCGCGGTCCGCAGGCGACAGGCACGGTCCGAACACCGCGGCGACGTCAGAGCGGTCGAGCTCCTCCAGCTTCAACAATTCGTGCACCGCGGCGGGAATGCAGTCCAGATAGTAGGCGGCCAGGTTCGGGTCGCGGTCGATGTGCAGCCAGGTCTGCCCGTCGCGGTGCTGCGTGTACGTGACGAGTGCGTCGGCGTGCTCGGGATGGTGGTGAAAGACGAATCGGCCGAAACCGGCGGTGCCGTCGGCACGACTCAGAATCACCGCCGACCCCGTCTCGCTGAGTCCGTATACCGGGTGGCCGCTGCCGGTGTTGTTTTCCGTCTCAGCGGCGATGACCATCGCATGCCTGGTCTTTCCCGCGCCGATCATCTGGATCGCGACGTGGCAGGCATTGAGGAATCCGACTGCGCCGTTGAAGACGTCGAAGGCGAGAGTCTTAGGCCCGTCGGGGGATTGCGCGTCGTCGTTCAGTCCGAGTTCGCCGGCGACGAGCGCGGCGATGGCCGGTTCGCTGATGTACTCGTCGCGGTACACCCCGGCGTGGATTACCAGCCCGAGCTCCGCCCGGTCGAGTCCGCTGTCGTCGAGGCACGCGGCGGCGGCCCGCACCGCCCGTTGCAGCGAACCGTGCGGTGCGGGCGGGTCGTCGGGAACGGTGCCGACCCGGGCGATGCGCACCCGGTTCGGCGGCGGTGGCTCGGCGGGACGTCGACCGGCCGGCAGGCTGCGGCCGGGGTGCTGGTCGGACCGCCGGCGCAGTCGGTCGGGTAAGTCATCGAACGTGTAAAGAGCTGCGCCGACCGTCTGTCCGGAGCCGCTGATGCCGAAGACGACGTTGTCTCCCGACTGAATCCGGTTGCCCAGGATGTGATCCTTGAGGGCGACGAAATGTGTTGTGGTGGCGGTGTTTCCTCGCTCCGCCAGGTTGTTGATCGTGTTGCCCGGGTTGGCGGCGCCGGTCCCGAACACCCGGTTGACCGCGGCGACCGCGTCGTGAAGCGATGACTGCGACGTTTGGTGCATCACGATGTGATCGCAGTGCTCGGGTCGCCACCCGTGCCGGCGCATGACGGCAGCGACATACGGCACCGAAGACTTGACCGCCGCCGCGGTCGCGGCGATGGAGTCGACGAGCATGATCGCGCCCCCGTGCGGCCCGGTGGTTGCCTTGGCCACACACAGGGAGCTGTATTTGCTGAGCGTGGCCATGTCGATGTCGTGAAACCCGACGCGGTCGTTGGGACCGCGCTCCAGAATCACTGCGGCGCCGGCGTCGCCGACGGTCAGACAGGCCAGTCGCGCGTCCATCGGACCCTGAATCTCTTTCTGTGCCGTCTCGCTGAGGTGGGTGATGTATTCGCCGCTGACCACCATGGCGCACTGGACAAGCCCGGTCTGCAGGAAGGCGTCGGCGACGGCGATGCCGGTGAACATCCCGGCGCAGGCGTTGGTGATGTCGAAGGCCAGCGCGTTGACAAGCCCGCACTGGTCCCGCAACCGGGCGGCAGTGCTGGGTTCGAAGACGAATCTGTGCCCGGGGCCGTCACACCGGGAGATGCTGGCGCAGATCAGCAGATCGATCTCGTCGGGCCGGTAGCTCGACCGGGCCAGGCAGTCGGCCGCCGCCTGCCGGGCGAGGTCGATCGAGAACTCCCCGGTTGCGGCCACCCGCCGGTGTTTGATCCCGGTCAGCCGTTGCAGCGGTACGCCGATGTCGTTGGCGCACCCGGCCAGGATGGCCTCGGTCGACACCGCCTGGGCGGGCAGGTAGGTGCCGATGCTTTCGATCAGCGTGTTGCGCGTCTGTCGGTCGGCCGCCGGCGTCGCTGTCGGACGCCCCGGCGCGGCGACGTGATCCCCGGCAGTGCCCCAACCCATCACCCGACCGCCGCTGGAGTCGTCAGCGATGTCGTCGAGACCCGGGCGCCCCACGGCCTGCCCATACTCGGCGGCCAGTTCGGCGACCGTGCCGAACAGGAACACCGACTCGGGTTTCAGCGGCAGGCCGGCGGCGTTGGCCCGCGCCGCGACTTCCAGGCTGTGGGTCGAGCATCCACCGAGGGCGAAGAAGTCGTCGTGAACGCCGACCCGGTCCACGTCGAGCACCGCACGCCAGATCGCAGCGAGAGTCTTCTCGGCGGGCGTCCGCGGGGCGACGAACTGCGGCCCCGGCGCCGGCACGCCGTCGCCTGCCGCCGCCAACGCCCGGCGGTCCACCTTTCCGCCCGCGGTGCGCGGCAGCGCGTCCGTCACGCAGAAAACCGCCGGCACCATGGCTGCGGGGAGCCAGTCGACGAGGAAACGACGCAGCTGCGCGGTGGTGGGCGCAGGCTCGCTTGCCGCAACGACGTGGGCGACCAGCCGGGTGGTGCCCCGGCCGTCGGTCCCAGCGACCACCGCGCTCTCCCGCACCCCGGGGTGTTTCTCCAGCGCAGCTTCGACCTCTTGCGGCTCGATCCGGACGCCTCGGATCTCCACTTGGTCGTCGAGGCGTCCGAGGTACTCGATGTTGCCGTCGGGCAGGTACCGGGCCAGGTCGCCGGTGCGGTACAAGCGTTGGCCGGGATGGTCGGCGAACGGGTCGGGGACGAATCTGGCGGCCGTCGCCGCGGGCTGGTTGAGGTAGCCACGTCCGACGCCGACCCCGCCGAGGAACAGTTCCCCCGCCACACCGACCGGCACCGGTTGAAGGTTGGCGTCCAAGAGGTGGATCCGGGTGTTGGCGATCGGTCGTCCGATCGGGACGGACGGTCCGCAATCACCGCGCCGGCACTGGAAGTAGGTGGCGGTGATGGCGGCCTCCGCGGGGCCGTACTCGTTCCACAACTCGGCGTCCATCGTGGCCAGGAAACGCTGCGCGAGCTCGTACGGCAGCACCTCCCCGCCGCACGTCACCCTGCGCAACCCGGCGCAGGCCGTCATCGCCGGCTCGGCCAGCAACGAGCGCAAGACCGACGGCACGACATGCACCACGTGGGTGATGGCCTGCCCGGCAATGGTGTGCGCGAGGTAGGCGGCATCTTTGTGGCCCTCGGGTTTGGCGATGACAAGCCGCGCACCGGCGATCAGCGGCAGGAAAATCTCCGCTATGGCTGCGTCGAAAGTCACCGGTGTGTGGTGAAGCACCCGGTCGTCGGCGGCGAGCCGGTAGTTGGCCTGCATCCACAGCAGCACGTTGCGGACACCGCCGTGAGTGTTGAGCACGCGTTTGGGCACGCCCGTGGAGCCGGAGGTGGGGATGACATAGGCAAGGCTGGTCGCCGTGGTGCCGGCACCCACCGCCGCGACGTCGCCTGCCGCCGGGGTCCACGGGCGATCCAGGCACAGCCGCAGACCGGTGAATCCCGCCAGGCGGTCGAGGTGGTGCTGGTGTGTGACACAGGCGAGCACGCTCGGCGCGTCGGCCAGCATGGCGGCGACGCGGTTGGCGGGCTGGGCCGGGTCGATCGGCATGACCGCGCCACCCGCCTTGAGCACCCCCAACAGCGCCACGACCAGGTCTTCGGAGCGGTCCAGCAGGACCGCGACGACGCTTTCCGGGCCGATGCCACCGTGCTGAAGCCGGTGCGCCAGCGCGTTCGCCCGGCGCTCGAGTTCGGCGTAGGTCAACTCGCGGTCGCCATAAGACACCGCGACGGCCGTGGGGCTGCGTCGCGCCGTCGCCGCCACCATCTCGTGCAGACAGTCCGGGGCGTCGTAGCCAACCCGAGTCTGGTTCCAGAGCGCCTGCTGGCGGCGCTCCGTTTCGGTAAGCAGCGGCAGCTCGGAGAGCCGGCTGCCGGGATCGGCGACAATACCGCCGAGCAGCATTCTGAAGTGCCCGGCCATCCGTTCGATCGTGGCGTCATCGAAAAGGTCGGTGTTGTACTGCAACGCGACGACCAGTTCACCGTCCTGTTCACCCATCAGCATCATCAAGTCGAGCGGTGCCCCGCCCTGGCCGATGTGGATAGTCGTCAACGTCAGCGCCGCAGGGTCTTGGGCTGCACCGGCACCGGCCCGGAAACGGCGCGGCTGTTCCCAGGCGAACGAGACCTGAAACAGCGGCGTGTGGCTGAGGTCACGGGCCGGGTGAAGCCGCTCGACGAGCAACGCGAAAGGATAGTCCTGGTGCGCGAGTGCTTCCAGGACAGTCTGTTTGACGCGGCCGAGCAACGACGTGAACGTCGGGTCGCCTCGCAGGTCGGGGCGCAGAACCACGGGGTTGGCCAGGTAGCCGACCAGACCGGCCAGGTCGGCGTGATCGCGGCACCCGAACGGGGAGCCGACGAGCAGGTCGTCCTGGCCGCTGTAGCGGTGCAGCAGCGTGGCGTAGGCGGCGAACAATGTCATGTAGGGCGTGGCGCCGGCGTTTCGGCCCAGCTGTTTGAGTCCGGCGGTCAGCACCCGGTCGAGGGTGAAGCGATGCACCGCTCCGCGGTAGGTCTGCGCCGCCCCGCGCGGCCGGTCGATCGGCAACCGGATGGGCGGCACCTGCCCGGCCAGCTGCCGGCTCCAGTATCGCCAAAGACGTTCCCCCTCCGCTCCTTCGAGCATCCGCGCCTGCGCGTCGGCATAGTCGACGTAGCGCAACCGGCAGGACGGGGGCGGCGCCCCTCCGTGTTGCGCGGCGTAGAGCAGCCGAAGCTCGTCGAGCATGAGGTCGATGGACCACATGTCGACGGCGATGTGATGCGCCGCCAACACCAGGACGTGCTCGTCGGGTCTGTGCTGGATCAGGGTGAACCGCACTACCGGGCCGGTTTGCAGGTCGAACGGCCGGTTAGCCTCCCGGCGTAGCCACCTGTCGAGCTGATCGGGGTCCAGGTTGTGGCGGGCGATACGCACCGGCCACCGCGGATGGACGAGTTGAACCGGCTGACCGTCCCGTACGGCGTAGGTGGTGCGCAGTATCGCGTGCCGTTCGACGAGCGCTTGGGCCGCACTGTCCAGCGCCGGCACATCCAGCTCCCCGGTGATCCTGCCGGCATAGGTGATGGTGTAGGCGGGGCTGCCGGGGGCGAGTTGATGAAGAAACCACAGCGAACGCTGGCCGTAGGACAACGGATGCACCGACGCGCACGCCTCCGCCTGCTCCATCAGCAGCCGGGACAGCAGCGCCCGCTTGTCTGCGGCCGACAGCCCGGCGGTGTCGATAGGCTTGTCGGTCATCCGGTTTCCTCGTCTCGGCTCTCCCTGGCGGCCAGGACCTCGCGCAGTAGATCGTCGACGTCGTCTTCGGCAATCTCCGGCAGTTGAGCAAGCAGCTCCATCCACCGGGAGCCGGCGGCGTCGGATTCCGGTGGTTCCCCGGTGGCCTGCGGCGTGTGCGAGTCGGGCTGCGCGGGGCCCGCGGTGGGGAACATCTCGCCCAGCCACGCGGCGAGACCCGCGACGCTCGGGCTGTCCAGCAGCCGGACGACCGGCACGACGATGCCCAAGTCGCGTTCGATCTGGCTGCGCAGCTCCACGGCGATGAGCGAATCGACTCCGAAGTGGTTGAGGGGCAACTGAATGTCCAGGCGAGACGGTGTGAGGCCGAGTTTGCCGGCAGCCTGATCACGCAGGTAGGACTCTAACAACCGCTGGCGCTCCTGCCGATCCGCGCGGCGCAGCGCGTCGGCGAGCCCGGCATCACATGCGGGCTTTTCGCCGGCGGCCGGTGCACCTGCGGATGCCCGCAGCAGATCTGCGACCAACGGCCGGTCCAGGCCCTGGCCCGGGTCAGAGCGCCACCGCGCCCAGTCCACGCGCAGGACGGCGACCTGGGTGGCGGACAGCGTGAGCAGATGCGAGAGCGTCCGTAGGCCGTCGGCTGCCGGGATGGCCTGCAGGCCGTGCCGGGCCAGATGACGTTGCTGTTCGGGCCGATTGGCCAGACCGACCTGCGCCCACGGTCCCCAATTGATGCTCAGCGCCGGTTGGCCCTGCGCGCGTCGATGCCACGCCAGCGCGTCAAGGAACGCGTTGCCCGCCGCGTAGTGCGCCTGCCCGGGGGAACCCAGCAGCGACGCGGCCGACGAGAACAGCACGAAGAAGTCCAGGGCCATGTTTCGCGTCAGCGCGTGCAGATTCCAGGCGCCCTCGACCTTGGGTGCCATCACGGTGTGCAGGCGTCGTGCGTCCAGGTGCGCGAGGATGCCGTCGTCGAGGACCCCGGCCGCATGCACCACGCCGCGCAACGGCGGCATGGACCCGCCGATCGCATCGAGGACGGCCGCCAGCTGGTCGGCCCGGGTGACGTCGCCGCGCGCGGCGAGCACCTCGATGCCTTGCGCCCGCAACGCGTCGAGCGTCTGCTGTGCGGACGCCGACGCAGGACCCCGCCCCATCAGGACTAGGTGCCGGGCGCCGTTGCCGGCCATCCACGTAGCGACGGCTTGGCCGACGCCGCCGAGGCCGCCGGTGATCAGATAGCTGGCCTCCGGCTCGAGCCGGACGGGAAGTCGGGTCGGCGCAACAGGCGGGGGCGGCTGCCGGTCCACCGAGACGACGACCTTGCCGATCTGTTTGCCTTGCGCAAGGGTCCGCACGGCGGCGGCGGTCTCGGCGACCGGGAAGGTTCGCGCCGGCAACGGCCGCAACTCTGCTTGCCCGACGTGCGCCACGATGTCGCGCAACAGCGCGCCCACGTAGGCCGGGCGGTCGATGATGAGCTGCGCCAGGTCGACGACGATGTAGGAAGCGTTGCGCCGTAAGTGCCACAGGCGTAGCCGCCCGCGGCCGTAGATGTCGTTCTTGGCGATCTCCAGGAAGCGGCCGTACGGGCGCAGCACCGCGAGGCCCTTGGCGACCGCTTCACCGGTCAGCGAGTTGAGCACGACGTCGACGCCTTCCCCGTCGGTGGCGGCCAGTACCTCCTCGGCGAACGCCAGGGACCGCGAGTCAAAGACGTGCTCGACGCCGAGTGCGCGCAGATGGTCCCGTTTCTCCGGGGTCCCGGCCGTGGCGTACACCGTCGCGTGGCGCCACCGAGCGACCTCGATCGCCGCAAGGCCGACGCCGCCGGCGGCGGAGTGGATCAGCACGCGCTCGCCCGGGCTCAGCCGCGCTTGTTCATGCAGGGCGTAGTAGGCCGTCAGAAACGCGATCGGGAGGGCGGCCGCCGCTTCGAAGCTCAGCTGCGCCGGCTTGGCGGCCACCAGGTCCGCGCGGGTGGTGACGAAGGAGCCGACGCCGTCGGCCGCCACGGCGAGGACGGCGTCGCCTACGTGGAAGCCGTCTGGTCCGTGCTCGACGTCATCGCCGACTGCGCTCACCGTGCCGGCGCATTCGATGCCCACCCGCACCGGTCCGTCGTCCTGACCCGGGTACACGCCGAGCGCTCGCATCACGTCGATGAAGTTCAGGCCGGTGGCGTGCACCTCGATCTCGACCTCACCGGGGCCCGGCGGCCGCCGGTCGTCTGCCCGAGCGCGCACCTCGTCGAGCCCGCCGGGCTTCGGGTACTCCATCCGGAAAGCCATGTCCGGGCCGGTCGCGGGCGCCGGGGTCGGTACGGCTAAGCGGGTGTGCTCTGGTACATCCGCGTCGTCGAAGCGGGCCAACCGCGCCACGTAGCGCTGACTGCCGCGTAACGCCACATCGGTCTCGGGGCTGTCCGCGGCCAACTCCCGGACCAGTCCGCGCAGCTCTTCGGGGTCGTCCCACAGCGACAGGTCCACCCGCGAACAGCGCAGCTCCGGATGCTCGCGGTCGATGCTGCGGCCCATCCCCCACAGCGGCGCCGAAGCGATCGACACGGCCTCGGTGTCCCCGTCGACCGCTTGAGCTCCGCGCGTCACCAGCCACAGGCGCGGCGCGCCGGGCCGCCCGGTCTGGATCAGCGCCTGCACCAGATGCAGCACGCTTGCCGCGCCGAGGGTGTGCGCGGACTGCAGCGCATCGGCCGACGTCTCTGCCGGCGCTGCGGTCAGCAAGCTCCACAGGTGCACCACGCCACGGCACGGTGGCCGCGCCTCTGCCCACGCTTCCTGCAGGAGCCGTCGGAAGTGTTGCGGCTGCGCCGGATCCAGCTGGTAGCGGTCGGCTCCGAGACGGCTGAAATCATTGCCGGGCTCGACGAGCACGCACGTCGCGGACTGCTGTTCGAGCAGCTCCCGAAGCAGCTCCGAACTGGCGCTGCCATCGCCGAAGATCAGCCAGTTGCCCGCGCCCACCGGGCGGTTCGGCGCGTCGGGATCGGGCACGTCGAGCGTCGCCGGCTGCCAGCGCAGCTCGTAGAGACTGTCGCGCAGAGCCGTCGCAGCCGTCGCCGGGGTCGCGTCCGGGATGCGCTGTAGGCGCACCCCGCGCATCGCCAGCACCACCTGACCGTCCTCGCCGAGCAGGAACACGTCGCCTTCGATGGTGTCGGGTTCGGGGTCCGGGTCGGCCCGCAGCACGGCCTGGCACCACCGACCGTCGCGAGACGTCCCGCGCCGCCGCAACTCGGACATCCCGACCGGCAGGTAGGTGCCGCTTGGTCGACCGTTATGCGCGGGCAGCGCCGCGGCCAGGACCTGTAAGCAGCCGTCTACCACATCGGCAGCGAAATCGCCACTGCCGGAACCGGTCTCGGTCGCCGGCGTCAGTCGGGCGATCGCCTCGCCGTCACGGCGCCAGATCTCTGCCACGGCCTGCAGGCCCGGCCCGTATTGCAGGCCGTGTGCTGCCAGCAGACCGTAGAACGACGCCGCCGAAATCTGTTCCGGGCAACGGTCCCGGATCGATTCCGGGCGGCGCTGTCGCTCGTCGGCGCTGTCCGGTTCTTCGGTCTCGATGGTTCCGCCGGCCAGCAGCGACCACTGCGACGACGCCGGCGTGCCGGGTTGCCGGGCATAGCACTCGACCGTCACCGGCCCCGCTGGATCACCCTGGAACACCACCTGAACGCTGCGTTGCTGCGCGTCGTCGAGCAGCAGGGACCGGTGCACAACAACGTCGCGCAGGACGCGCAGGGCGGTGTCGACGGCCCGCGCGGCCGCGGTCACGATCAGCTCGAGCAGGGTGGCCGCCGGGACGAGCACCCTACCGTGGACACGGTGGTCAGCCAGTAGCGGCATCAGCGCGGTGCTGACGTCGATCTCGGCGAACACCGTGTTCGGGTGCACACACGAGCGCAGCGGCCCGCGCCAGGCCGGCCGGTCGGCGTGGGCGGGTTCGGGGTCTGGGGTATCGAGCCAGAACCGATCGCGTTGCCACGGGTAGGTGGGCGCTGAGATGCACCGGCCACCCCAGGGGTGCAGTTGTTCCCAGGCAACCTGTTGCCCGCGGGTGTAGAGGGTGCCGAGAGACTCGAGCAGCGTGCCGCGTCCACCGTCGCCGCGGCGCATGGACGGCAACAGGGTGCAGGCACGACCCAGCTCGTCGGCATCCTCGCGTATCGCGCTCAGCAGGATCGGATGCGGGCTGAGCTCGACGAACGAGTCATGGCCGATTTCGAGCAGCCGACGCACCGCCGCCGAGAAGCGCACCGGCGAGCAGAGGTTCTCCACCCAGTAGGCGCCGTCGAGAGCGCCCTCGGCCAGCAGGTCGCCGGTCACCGTCGAGTACATCGGTACCGTCACCCGCGCCGGCCGCAGCCCGGCGAGCAGGTCTTTCAGATCGGCGCGCAGCGCCTCCATCTGCGGGCTGTGGGAGGCGACATCGACCTCCACCCAGCGGCAGAACCGGCCGCGTTGCTGCAGCGTGGAAAGGAGATCCGCCAACGCCGTCCGGTCGCCGGAGAGCACCGTCGATCGATGGCTGTTGTTCGCCGCGATCGCGACCCGGCTCTGCCGGCCGACGATGAGCGCCCGGGCCTCTGCGGCGGAAAGCTCGGCGGCAAGCATCGCCCCCCGGGGATCCGCCCGCCGCAGCAGCCGGGCCCGCCCACAGATCACCTGCGCCGCGTCGGCCAAATCCAGGGCGCCGGCGACGTGCGCCGCAGCCACCTCGCCGAGGCTGTGCCCGACCACAGCCGCGGGCTGAACCCCCCAGGACCGCCACAGCGCAGCCAGCGCGACCTGGACGGCGAAGATCGCGGGCTGGATCACGCCGATGTCGCTGGGCAGGGATCGCCCGCGGTCGTCGAGAAGCGCTGCGGTGACCGACTCCTCCAGGTGTGGGCGCATCGCGCGATCGCACTCGTCCACGGTGTTTCGGAACACCGGTTCCTCGGCATATAACCGCTGTCCCATCCCGCTCCACTGCGACCCCTGGCCGGAGAACACGAACACCACGCCCGGTCGCCGGCCGGGAAGGCTCTGTCCAACACTGTGTCCGGGGTGGGGCCTACCCTGGCGGTACGCGGCGAGGGACTCCGATAACTCCGCGGGCGAGCCGCCGACCACGGCCAACCGATGATCGTGGTGGCCGCGACGGGTGCCCGCCGTGTAACAGAGATCGGTGATCGGCGTCCCGGCGGCGAGAACCCGCTCGTATCGGCCCGCCAGCGCGGCCAGTGCCTCGGAGGACCGGGCCGACAGCGGCAGGAGTTCGACGCGATCGCGCACCGCGTCGTCGCTCGCCGGTCGCGCGTTGCGAACCTGCGGAGCTTCCGTCAGCACGACGTGCGCGTTGGCGCCGCCGAAGCCGAACGAGCTGACCCCGGCGACTGCCCGGCCGCCGTTATGCGGCCACGGTGTAAGCACCTGCGGTACCCGCAACGGCAGACTGTCGAACGCGATGTCCGGGTTGGGCTCGGTGAAGTGCAGGTTCGGCGGGATTGCCCGGTGCTGCAGCGCCAGCGCCACTTTGATCAGTCCGGCCACCCCGGCCGCCGCCTCCAGGTGGCCGACGTTCGTCTTGACCGAGCCGACCATACAGCGGTTGCCCGGTGCCCGGTCCCGCGCCAGGACTGTGCCCAGGGCTTTGGCTTCGATGATGTCGCCGAGCGACGTGCCCGAGCCGTGCGCTTCGACGTACTGGACCGCCCCGGGCGACAGACCCGCGTCTCGGTAGGCATCGGCCAGCACGGCTTCCTGGGACTGCCGGCTCGGTGCCGTCAACCCGTTGGTGCGACCGTCCTGATTGGTGGCGCTGCCGCGGATCACCGCGTAGACCGGGTCGCCGTCGGCGAGGGCCTGACTCAACGGCTTGAGGACGACGACACCGGCACCTTCGCCTCGGACATATCCGTCGGCGGCTGCGTCGAAGGTCTTGCAGCGACCGTCGGCCGCCATCAGTCCGGCCTTGCTGAAGTTGACGCCGAGTGCCGGCGACCCGATGACGTTCACCCCGCCGGCAACGGCGAGTGTGGACTCCCCCTCGCGCAGGCTGCGGCAGGCCAGGTGCACGGCCACCAGTGACGACGAGCACGCGGTGTCGATCGCCATGCTGGGGCCGCGGAAGTCGTTGACGTAGGAGATTCGGTTGGCGGCGATGCTCAACGCGTTTCCGGCACCGCTGTAGGCGTCGACCAGTTCGGGCCGGGCCAGCTGGCGGGTGCCGTAGTCGTTGGTGGAGATGCCGATGAACACGCCGGTGCGGCTGCCGGCAAGCCGCTCGGGCACCTGTCCGGCGTCTTCCAACGCCTCCCACGTCACCTCCAGCAGCAGGCGTTGCTGGGGATCCATGCGCGTCGCTTCCCGCGGCGAGATGCCGAAAAACTGCGGATCGAACTGGTCGACCTGGTCCAGGAAGCCGCCCCAGCGGGTCGCGGTTCCGGCGGTGTCCGGGCTCCAGCGCTGCGGCGGTACCTCGGTGACGGCGTCCACACCGTCGAAGAGCAGCTGCCAGAAAGCCGACGGCCCGTCCGCGCCGGGAAAGCGGCAACCGATGCCGATGATCGCGATCGGCTCGGTCGCGCGGGCCATCCGCCCGCCGTCGCCGGGTTCCTGCGGCGCGGCAGTATCGTCGGGGTTCGCCAAATACTTGGCCAGCAAATCGACGGTGGGGTACTCGTAGGCAAGGGTGGGTGAAAGCTCGCGCCCGAGCCAGGCTTCGGCCGCTGCGGCCAGCCGGACGGCATGAACCGAATCGAGCCCGTACCGGGCCAACGGCACCGCGGTGTCGATTTCGGCGGGTGATAGGTCGAGCTCGGCGGCGAGCCGGGCGACGAACCAGGCCGCGATCTGCCCGGCGTCGCGTCGTGCGGGTGCCGGGTCCTGGTCGTCGAACGGTGTGCCACCGTGACCACCCGAGGGTGCGTACCACTCGGCCAACGCCTCGAGCTGGCCGTCGAGGAAACGCTGGCGGCACCTGCTGCGGCGGATTTTTCCGCTCGACGTTGTCGGGATCCTCGACGGCTGCACCAAGACGATGGCGTACGGCTTGACTTGATGGTGCTCGGTGATCGCGGTACGGATCGCGGCGATGACCGCGCGGGTGTCGAGGTCATGGATCCGGTTGCGGTCGACCTCCTGCACGACGACGAGCTGTTCGGCGGAACTTGACGGCGGCGTGACCGAGAAGGCCGCTCCGCGGCCACGCAGCAGCACCGGGTGGCTGTCCTGCGTGATGGCCTCGATGTCTTCCGGGTAATAGTTGCGGCCCCGGATGACGATGAGGTCTTTGAGCCGTCCCGTGATGAACAGCTCGCCGTCGCGCTGGAAGCCCAGGTCTCCGGTGCGCAGGAACGGTCCGCGGTCGCGGTCTGCGAGGAACGCCGAGAAAGTCTCCCGAGTTTCGGCAGGCTTGTCCCAGTAGCCACGGGCGATGCTTGCGCCGGTGACCCAGATCTCCCCGACCTCGTCGGCCGCGCACGGCCGCCGGGTCTGTGGATCGACGATGACGATCTCGTGGCCGTGCTGGGCCCGGCCACAGCCGACGACCGGCATGGCGGCCGGATGGTCAGGCGCTACGTCCATGACCCGGTGCTCGCGTAGTGCGACGCCGTCTATGTGCCGCACCACCGGCACGGCCCAATCCGGTGAACCGGAGACCAGCAACGTCGCCTCCGCGAGTCCGTACACCGGTTTGAACGCCTCCGGCCGGAAACCGGCGGGTGCGAAGGCGGTGCTGAAACGCTGCAGGGTGCCGGTACGGACCGGCTCCGCACCGCACATGGCCGTAGACCAGTTCGACAGGTCGAGCGCCGCGCGTTGTTCGGCGCTGCTGTGTTCGACGCAGAGCTCGTAGGCGAAATTCGGTGCGGCGGTGATCGTCGCGCGGTGTCGGGAAAGAGCTTCCAGCCAGCGCATCGGGCGCTCGATGAACGCCTCCGGCGGCATGAGAAACGAGGTGCCCCCGACGTAGAGTGTGGTGAGGATAGCGCCGATCAGACCCATATCGTGATGCAGCGGCAGCCAGAACGCGCCGGTCGCGTGGTCGTCGCCACCGCCCCAGGCCCCGGAGATGGCCTCCAGGTTGTGGAGCAGGTTGCGGTGGGTCACCACAACCCCTTTCGGCGAACTTGTCGAACCCGAGGTGTATTGCAGGAAAGCGGTTGCGCCGGGGTCGACGTCCGGTTCCACCCACTCCTGCCCGGCCGGGACGGGGCCGTCTGCGGCGCACCACTGTAGGGCATGACCGTCGGCCAGCTGGTCCAGCGCAGCCTTGAGCGTCGCTTCTAAGTCGGTGGTGGTGAGCGCGAAGCGTGCTTGTGCGTCGCTGACAATCGACGCGACGCGGCCCAGCACCCGGTGGCGAACCGGCGGGTGCACCTGTACCGCAATGGCCCCCGCGTAGACACACCCGAAGAAGCCGGCGATGAAGTCCGGGCCCGACGGACACAGCACCAGCACACGTTCGCCGGCAGCGCCCTGGCGCTGCAAGGTGGACGCGATTGCCCGAGCCTTGAAGTCCAGTTCGCGAAAGGTCAGCTGGCTGTGCTCTTCTCCGTCCGGGGAGTAGCGGCAATAGTCGAAAACGACCTTGTCGCCATAGTGTTCGGCGTGCTGCCGCAACAGGTCGAGCAGAGTCAGCGCCGTCAACGCCGTGCCCTTTGGCGTCGTGGCAAATCCCGCCTTCGACCGACCGGCGACATCGTGACCCCTGGGGCTCGCAAGTGACTGTCGGGGCTTTGCCGCCGCGCGACGTTGCCGGGCGCTGCCAGCAAACCGGTACCTCCTCGACCCGTCCGATGACGTGCGCCCTGCACTGACTTTACAGCTTGACAAACGGCGCTAGATGTCGAGCGCAGCTGGTGCACCCCCGGCCGTGGGTTCACCGGTCCGATCGCGCGGACAGCACGACCGGAGCCCCGCCGGCCGGCACCGGCAACGGGTGTTTACGGCTGGGACGACCACCGCGACGACCGGGCACCGCGCGCAGCCGGCGGTGCCGCAGCAGCGTCCTTACCAGCACACGCGCCTCGAACAGCACGAACTCTGCGCCAAGACACCGGAACATGCCGCCACCGAACGGCAGCCACGTGTAGGTCCCGGGGCGGGCGTCCAGGAAGCGCTCGGGCCGGAAGGCCAGTGGGTCGGGGTGCAGATCGGCGCGCTCGTGCACGGCCATGATCGCGATGACGACGAAGGCGCCGGGCGGCACCAGCAGCCCGTTGAGGTCGAAAGCCCGCAGTGCGCGGCGGCCGGTCAGCGGCAGCGCCGGGCGCACCCGCAAGGCCTCGGCGATCACCGCGTCGAGGTAGCTGTCCTCGCCACGGTCGATGCTCTGCTCGAGTTCAGCGAGCACGTCGGGTTGATGGACCAGCAAGTCGGCAAGCCACCCGAGGGTCACCGCGGTGGCTGCGTAGCCGGCCAGCATCAGCCCGCGCATCGAGCGCGCGAGGAACGCGTCGTCATGCGGCTGGTCTTCGTGCTCGTTGAGTTCCAGGAACATGGCCAGGCAGTCGTCGGGCCGCGATCCGGTGCGCCGGCGCTCGGCGATCTCCTCCAGCACGATCGCGTCGACCGCCGCGGCGGTGCGAGCGACTTTGGGGATCGGCAGCCAGCGCCCGCGCAGCGCCATCGACAGCATGCCGACCCCGAGGAAGGCCGGACTCTCGGTGACCGCGCAGTAGGCCAGCATTGCGCGCTCCAGGCGTTGCATTCGTTGCGGCTTGGAGACGCCGAAGATCACGGTCATCATCACATCGAGCGAGAGTTGCCCGCCGATGGTGCTGAACTCGACCGGCTCGCCGAGGGGCCACTGCGAGAGTCTGCGGCGCACGATGTCGACCATCGCCTGCTCGTAGGATTTCAGCGCCTTGCCATGCAGGGGCGGTGCGATCTTGCGCTTCTCCGCAACGTGAGCCTCGCCTTCCAGAAAAATGAATGCGTCGCTGCCGAATAGCTGCTCGTGGGGTGTGAAGCGGCGCAGCAGCTGACCGAACGAGAGCGCGCCGTCACGCTCGGAAAAAACCACCTTGGCGTCCTCGGGGGACGAGGTCACGACGAGCTTCGGACCCAACGGGATGTCGATGAGGAACCGCTCGCCGAGTCGCCGTAGCGGCGAGTCCTGTCCGAGTGGCCGGAAGAATCGGCCGCGATCGCGCACCAGGCCCCGGATGCCGACTCGCGGCAAGGTGTCCAGCGTGCGCAGGGCGGATTCGTGAACTGTGTCGGTTTCCGGGTCGCGGCCGGCGTTCATCGCTGTCCTCCAAGGTCACATCGGGCGCTGGACGGCGTGCCGACGCAGGTCGGGCTGGACCGGCCGCAGAACTGGTTCACGACGGACACGACTCGTTGATTGGTAGGGACAGACGGCCAGCGTAGCGCGCGGGGAGAGGACGGTATTGCGCCAGCGCAGATGTGGTCGGCACTCGTAGTTACTTCGCCCCGAAAAAGGCTCTCGGGGTGTCCGGCAGTTCCGCTCAGGCTTTGCGTCGCGCAGTTGGATGGGCGAGCACGGCGCACCAACGAGTTGTGGAGCCATTTCAGCGCGATACCCGGGGACTATGTCGATGCGCAGCCCCCGGGTCACGGGTTTCGTGCGGTGCCTTCAGGCTCGAGCTGACGGCGCGAAGTGCGCTACCAGCGCCTTTGCCAACGGCAGTGAGGATGCCGGGTTCTGCCCGGTGTAGAGGTTGCCGTCCACGGTGACGTGCGGAGACCACGGCGCGGCGCTTTCCTCGTAGGCCCCACCGTCGGCGGTGAGGCGGTCTTGGAGCAACCAGGCCGCTTTGTCGGCAAACCCGACCTGTGCCTCCTCGGTGTCGCTGAAGCCGGTCACCTTACGTCCCTTAAATAACCATGACCCATCGGGATTGCGGGCAGGCAACAGCGCGGCGGGACCATGACACACGGCTGCAACGGGCTTGTTTTGGGCGGTGAACTCGGCGAGTAAGGCGCCAAACTGCTCGGAAACCGCGAGGTCCTCCATCGGTCCATGCCCACCCGGAACGAAAACGAAGTCGTAATCGTCGGCCTTCACCTTGTTCAGGTCGGCCGGTGCGGCGAGCTGATCGGCGATATCTGCCAGGTAGGCGCGAAATCTCTCACCCGGCTCGTTTGAACCGCCGTTCATCTCCGGCGTGAATCCAGCCTCGTCGGCAACCGGAGGCACGCCTCCGAGGGTGGCGATGGTGATGTCGAACCCGGCCTCGGTGAACACCTCGTGGGCGACCACCAACTCTTCGGGCCAAAACCCGCAGGGATGCTTGGTGCCGTCGGCGAAGGTCCAATGATCCGATCCCGAAACCGCAAAAAGTACACGTGTCATTTGATTTGCCACTTCCTAGTGAAACTGAGTACCCGCTCTTCCAGGTTAGGCTCAGCTGCGGTCACGCACCAGGCAGCGAGTTGCGTTGCGTCCCAAAACTGGTGCAAAGCGCTACCACCGATTGCACCCGAGACCAGCTCGACGGCGCGAATCGTTTGTCTGACAAACTCGTCTGCATCAGCGACAGGAGCATTGCCATGGGATACGTCGTCATCGCCACCTGGATCGCCAAACCGGGCGAGGCCGAACATGTTCGATCGATTCTGGCCAAGATGACCCCGCAAAATCGCGCCGAACCCAAGATGATCCACTTTCAGGCCCACGTCAGCGCTGACGATCCGAATGCCTTCGTGCTCTATGAGCACTACACCGACGCAAGCGGCTACCAAGACCATCGAGCCACCGAGGCGTTCCAGACGTTGGTACTTGCGGACGTGATCCCGCGGCTGGCGAGTCGAACCGTGCAGACGTTCACGACCATCGGGGCGCCGGCTTGACGATGCTGGCCGGTGCCGGCGCTGCGGCGACGGGCACTTCGTCCCGGCGGCGCCGCCAATCCTCAAGTCGCCCTATGCCGTTAAGATAAGCGACATGCCGCTTTCAGGTGACTATGCCCCTAGCCCGCTGGACTGGTCTCGCGAGCAGGCCGAGAAATACATGGCCTCCCGCGGAACCGAGGGTACCGAGATGCAGGGAAAGCCGGTCGTCTTGCTGACCACGGTCGGCGCCAAGACCGGCAAACTGCGAAAAACCCCGCTGATGCGGGTTGAGCACGACGGGCGATATGCGATTGTGGCGTCGATGGGTGGGGCGCCCGAACACCCGGCCTGGTACTACAACGTGAAAAAACACCCGCGGGTCGAGTTACAGGACGGTCCGATTACCGGTGACTATGAGGCGCGCGAGGTGTTCGGCGATGAGAAGGCGACTTGGTGGCGTCGCGCCGTTGAGGTCTGGCCGGACTACGCCGATTACCAGACCAAAACCGAGCGACAGATTCCGGTGTTCGTGCTCACTCCCGTACACTGAACGCCTCACCGGGCTCGACGGTCAATGGATGGCCGACGTGAGGTCGCGGGAGAGAGCGAGCGCGGCGGTGCGAACGGCCGGGCCGATTCGGCGACAGCGCGCCCGCGACCGCTCCGTGGGCGGCGGTGATCGGGCTTGCGGCGCACACCAATCCGGCGTGGGATGCCTCGTAGTCGTAGGCAATGCCGCTGGCCCGCACCAGCTTGGGATTGCGTTGCTGTAGATGGGCCGCGGTGATGGTGCGTTGGGCCAAGCGGAATAATACTGCGCGCAGCATCGGATCCGAGGAACGCCGCGATGGCCTTGCCGACGGCGGTTGGGTGCCCAGGTGGCTGCCCGCCTATCCGTGAGGGCGGCGGTGGGGCATCGTGGCTGCGGAGAATTTCGACATAGTCTACGTCGGTGCCGTCCAGTGCCGCCAGGTGCACGGTCTGGCGGGTCGCTGCGCGCAAGTCGGCCGTATAGGGCAATGCGGCGGTGCGCAGGTCGAGCTGGCGGGGAACCAATTGCCCAAACTCGAATAGCCGCAGTCCCAGCACCAGCCCGACAGGCCATGATGCATCAGCTCGGGGGTCAACCGGTGCACGCTGTACTTGGCTAGTCCGGTTCGGCGGGCGAGCTCAGAGGTTCCCAGCGGTCGGCGCTGACCGTCGAAGGCTGCGAGAATCGTCATTACCCGAGTCAGGACCGATGGTGCGGATTCTTCGCTGTCGTGCCGCCCAGTGGAACGCGTGTCTTCTATTCTCACCCGCGGGCCGTGGGCGCGATGTTTCTGGCGCCGCAGCGGGCGAGGGTGTGGACAACGCCGGTCCGGCGGAAAAATCTGGGAGTTCTGTTGCGGCCCCTCGTCGGTTGAACGACTGGCTGACGATTGTGGCAGCCGCAGCGATGGGGTTGTTTGTGGGTCTGGCCGCGTTCGCCGGTGCCGTGTGCCAACCCTATCTGGCCGACCGCGCAACGGCTGCTAACGCAAGGAGGGTGGCGCGCACTGCAGCGGCGACGGTCACCACCTTATGGACCTACACCCCCGACACGATCGATTCGCTATCCGACCGCGCAGTTCAGTATCTCGGCGGTGACTTCCGAGCGCAGTACCGAAAATTCCTTGAGGTTGCGCTCACGTCCACCAAACAAGCGCAATTGACTAACAAAACAGACATCGTCGGAGTGGGCGTCGAGTCTTTAAAAGGCATTTTCGTTATTCACAAGCCGGTCAAATCAGTGGCCCGTCCACGGATTCAGGCTAAGTTCCCGCAGATCTACGAGCTCGTCACGAACCTGCGGACGGCCACTGAGGGCTGGGCGAACGTTCCCGGCACCGAAAATTGGCTCGTTTCAACGGGACACCGGCCCATGACGTCCCGACGACCAGGGATTACTTCCGCGACGACGTCATCCCGGACTGGAAGGCCGCTTCCGGTGTTCGCGCCTTTGCTCACGGTCCTCGGCATAGCGTGGTCGGCTACGGTTTTCTGCAGCGCACCTTGACCATGCGACAACTTCGAAGACAATGCGAGTCGCCGAGCCCGACCGAATCGGCAGCCGAAGCGCCAGGTCCGGCCAAGGTTGGCTGAATGCGCCAAACCTCTTGCGGCACTTCGTTAATGGTAGCCCAGGAGAGTATCAGCAGAAGCGGCGGTTTAAGCTTGGCCACAGGATCGACAACCGCGGAGAACCACAACCCAACGAAGGAGAATCACTGTGAGTGATAACGATATGCTCGACGCTGCTCGTGGCGCGGGCCCGGCCATCGAACAAGCGGTCGCGGTGTTCATGCTGCACCCGGAAACCTTCGCGGAAAGCATCGCAGCCGGCTACGAAGATCCGTTCGCGGGATATGTCGCCGGCCGTGGCGGTGTGCTGGGTGAGGCCACCGGTGCCACGGTCAGTTCGGTGTTTGCGGTATTCGAACCGAACTTTCTTGCTGGTTTGTGGGACAAAGGCGTTGCGGTACGCGGTGCGGTCGGCGCAGCCAAGGTTTACTGGGACCAAGTCGCAGGCTTCGCCCACAAGTACTTAACCGGCGCCGAAGGATTGGACCGTATCGCCGCGTTGGGGGAGAAGATCATCGCAACAACACCGATCGCGGGCCTACCGCTTTACGCTGGCTGGCGCATCATGCCGCTGGCCGATGACAGTCCCGCGCGGGCGCTGCAGGTGATGTTTATCCTGCGGGAGCTGTGGGGCGGTGTCCATGTGAGCGCGCTTACCCTCTCCGGGGTTGCCCCCGTCGAGGCGCACATGCTCAACAAGGGCTACGAGTACACCAAGATGTTTGGTTGGCCCGAACCGTTCGCCGACGGCGCGGATAAAAAGGACCGCTACGCCGAGGCCTGTCAGGCTACCGATCGTCGGATGGCCGAGATCTTAGCGGCCGCACTCGACCGCGACGCGGCAGCGGAGCTGGCCCGATTGAGCATCGGTGCATTGGCGTCGCTGAAAACCAACGGCCCAGGCTAAACCCAACCGTCGGAATCTTGGGTGGTATCTCTGCGGCGGAGTAAATAGGGTGCAGACATAGCTTCACTCGCCGACTTAGCTTAGCTCAGACAGGGCGATGGCAGGGCCGCGGCCCGGCGACGTCGGGTAGCCGGCGGGTCGGGGAAAGGGCAAGCTGGCTACCAACGGTTGACATGGTCGTCGTCAGGGTCAAGCCGGGCAGTCGCAAGGGGCCGCTCGTCGAGGTAGGTTCCGATGGCGAGCTCACAGTCTACGTTCGTGAACCGGCAATTGATGGCAAAGCCAACGACGCAGTCGTCCAGTTACTGGCCGTCTATCTTGAATTACCAAGAAGCCGAATAGAATTGGTGTCCGGCACCAAATCACGGCTCAAGCGTTTCCGGGTCAGCCGCTGAACAGATCATCCTCGAGGCACCATTTGAGGCGGGGACGATAGATGGAGCCTGCCATGTCGGCCCCGGCTGGGCCGCAGTCGACCCGGGACCACTGGAAGATGCGGACTGCAGGCGACAGAGCCCCCTGTCAGGATTGAACTGACGACCGCTCGCTTACAAGGCGAGTGCTCTACCACTGAGCTAAGGAGGCCGGTTTAGCGAAAGCCAGCGTAGTCGGTCACGCTGGCGTGACGCTCGGCGACTGCGGCCACGCTGGCGTGACGCTCGTGGTGGAACCAGCGCCTCACTCGTCGTAATCGACGATGCGCTGGGACCGTACGCTCCGCGACGAGGGGCGACGGCCGGGCAGCGGGATGCGCTCGGCGATCGTGCTCAGCGGGTTGACGACCATGGTCAGCGAGATCACGGCGTCCTGCAGGGTTGCGATGGCCGGCTCCAGCGCCTCCATCCCGGGCGCCAGCCGGCTTAGGGTGTCGGCGACGTCGGCCAGCTGTTCGAGCGGCCCGTGCCGTGCGGTCAGCTTGTCGATCAGGCCGCCTTCGGCCAGCAGCCGATCCGCAAGCCCGTCCTCGCCGAGCACTCGTTCGATGAGTCCGTCGTCGGCGGTCAACTGGTCCACCAGCCCGCCGGGCTTCAACGCCCGCTCCAGGCCGCCGCCCGGCGCGGTGAGCCGGTCGAGCAGACCGTCGGGTGCGGTCAACAAGTCGACGACGCCACCAGGACGCAGCAGCCGGTCCACCGGACCGTCCGGCGCCAACGCGCGCCCCAGCGGAGCATCGTCGTCCAGCAAGCCGGCCAGCCGGTTAGCCCGGGTGATCGCATCGTCGATGCCCAACAGGTGCGCGACGGGGTTCGGCCTAGGTTGGGGAGGTTGGGGAGCCGTCTCACCCAGGGTGCGGCGCGCCAGGTCCAACGCCGAAGTCGCAACGCCCAGCCCCGCATCGGCCGCAGCCAATCCCACTCGCAGGGGGGCGGTGACGATCGTCGCCAGGCTTTTGCCGAGGTTCATCCCCCGAGTCTAGGTGCGCCGGCCGGCGCTCATCCGCGTTACTGCCGACCCGACTAGCAAGAGATTCACAGTAATAACACAGCTTGTTCGGAGGTTTCATTCAACATTATGCGGGCAAATGAAGTCCATGGCATCGGCAACTACCGGCGAAAACACGCCCGAGGCGCGGATCCTTGTCGTCGACGACGAGACCAACATCGTCGAGCTGCTCTCGGTGAGCCTGAAATTCCAGGGTTTCGAGGTCTACACCGCGACCAACGGGGCAGCGGCGCTGGATCTTGCCCGCGAGGTCAAGCCGGATGCCGTCATCCTCGACGTGATGATGCCCGGGATGGACGGCTTCGGGGTGCTGCGCCGGTTGCGCGCCGACGGCATCGACGCCCCGGCGTTGTTCTTGACGGCGCGTGATTCGCTGCAGGACAAGGTCGCCGGACTGACCCTCGGCGGCGACGACTACGTCACCAAGCCGTTCAGCCTCGAAGAGGTGGTTGCCCGGGTACGGGTCATCTTGCGGCGTGCCGGCAAGGGTGTCGTCGAGCACCGCAACGCCCGGCTGCGGTTCGCCGACATCGAACTCGACGAGGACACCCACGAGGTGTGGAAAGCCGGCACGCCGGTGTCGCTGTCGCCCACCGAGTTCACCCTGCTGCGCTACTTCGTGATCAACGCCGGAACCGTGCTGAGCAAGCCGAAGATCCTCGACCATGTGTGGCGTTACGACTTCGGCGGGGACGTCAACGTCGTCGAGTCCTACGTGTCGTATCTGCGCCGCAAGATCGACACCGGCGAGAAGCGGTTGCTGCACACGCTGCGCGGGGTCGGGTATGTGCTGCGCGAACCGCGATGATTGTCTTAAATGATTGCCTTGGGAGATAGCTCTTCGTCGGCGAAGAACACCGGGATGGCCAAACACCATCGGATCGCACTGCCGCTACGGGTGAGCCTGGTCGCCGCCACCCTGGTACTGGTGGCGGGCGGGTTGGGGACCTCGGGGGTCGCCGTCACGTCGATCCTGCACCACCGGCTGATCAGCCGGATCGACCAGAACCTGATCGATGCGTCCCGCACCTGGGCGCAAGCGCCGCAAGAGCTCGCCGCAGCCCAGCGCGCTGAGCCGAACATCGGTCGCCCACCGTCGAACTTCTACGTGCGCAGCATCGGCCGGGACGGACGCACCTGGTCGGTTGTCAACGACCGCCACGCCGAGCCGGCCCTGCCGGCCGACAACGACGTGGGTCCCGAACCCGTCACGGTCGGCTCGGTCGACGGGTCCAGTGTGCAATGGCGGGCGGTGTCGGTCAGGGGACCGCTGGGGCGGGTAAGCACCGTCGCCTACGACCTCTCCGAACTGCAGCACGCCGTGCGCAACCTGGTGTACCTACAAGTCGGCATCGGCGCCGCGGTGCTCCTGGTCATCGGCATCGCCGGCTATGCGGTGGTGCACCGCAGCCTGCGACCGCTGGTTGAAGTCGAACAGACCGCCGCGGCGATCGCCGCGGGCCAGTTGGACCGCCGCATCACCGAACGTGATCCGCGCACCGAGGTGGGCCGGCTTTCGTCGGCGCTCAACGGGATGCTCGCGCAGATCCAGCGGGCGCTGGCGTCGTCGGAGTCGTCGGCGGAACAGGCCCGCACGTCGGAGGAGCGGATGCGACGGTTCATCACCGACGCGAGCCACGAACTGCGCACCCCGCTGACCACCATCCGCGGTTTCGCGGAGCTATATCGCCAGGGCGCCGCCCGCGATATGGAGATGTTGATGTCGCGCATCGAAAGCGAATCCCGCCGGATGGGCCTGCTGGTCGACGATTTGCTGCTGCTGGCTCGCCTGGACGCCCAACGACCGCTGGAGCAGCACCGGGTCGACCTGTTGGCATTGGCCAGCGACGCCGTGCACGACGCCCAGGCGATTGCCCCCCGGCGAAAGATCGCGATGGAGGTTTTCGACGGTCCCGGCATCCCGGAGGTGCTCGGCGACGAAGCCCGGCTGCGTCAGGTGCTGAGCAACTTGGTCGCCAATGCGTTGCAGCACACTCCGGAAAGCGCCGCTGTCACCGTGCGGGTCGGCACCGAGGCCGACAACGCTGTGCTGGAGGTTGCCGACGAGGGCCCCGGCATGAGCCCGCAGGATGCGCAGCGGATCTTCGAGCGGTTCTACCGCACCGATTCTTCACGGGCACGGGCGAGCGGCGGCACCGGACTGGGGTTGTCGATCGTGGACTCGTTGGTCTACGCCCACGGCGGTACGGTGACTGTGACGACCGCGCCCGGGCAGGGCTGCCGCTTTCACGTCAGCTTGCCGCGGATCAAGGCGGCGGCCGCGCACGTCGGTTGAGCCTTCACGCCAACTCCGCCAGCGCCGCCTTGATCTTGGCCTGCGCCTCGTCGAGGGACTCCGGCGTCGGATTGCGGTCGACGTTGGCGAACCCGAAATCGCTGAGGCTGCGGGTCGGGAAGACGTGGATGTGCAGATGCGGCACCTCCAATCCCGCGATGATCAGGCCCGCGCGCGCGGTGCCGAAGGCCCGGCAGACGGCCCTGCCGATCAGTTGCGCTACCGACATGACCCGCCCGAACAGCGCGCTGTCGACGTCTTGCCAGTTGTCGACCTCGGCGCGCGGGACCACCAGCGTATGCCCCTGCGTCATCGGCTCGATGGTCAAGAATGCGACGATCTCGTCGTCCTCGTAGACGAACCGGCCGGGCAGTTGCCTGTTGATGATCTTGGTGAAGATGGTGGCCATGGGCTTCAGCATATGGGCTGCACCGGATCGCCGCGGCCGGCCGGCGGCGGGCTCACTCCTCTTTGCCGAAAACCATCGCGTCGAGGTTCCAGTATCCGCGCATGTTGGTGATGAGTCCGGCGTCGTTGACCCGGTAGGTGAACACCCCGCGCACGGTGCTGGTTACCCCGTTGTCAAACTTGCTGCGCAGCTTCAGGATATGGGCGATCTCGTGAGGGGAACTGGACGGAAACGTCTCCTCGCAGGTGATCGTCAACCGGTTGGCGGCGATGTTGTTGTCGTAGAACGCTGCGACGCCGTCTTTACCGCGGACGCCGGTGCCGTCGGGATTGGTGACGGCCTTGCCGATCGGATCCTCGATGACGACGTCGTCGGCCATCAGCGCCAGCCACCCGGCCCGGTCATGAGCCTGCACGCACCGCCACGATGACTGCGACGCGGCCAGTGCCGGGGACATCTGCACGGTTTCTTTCGACATGTCACTCCTCATCTTTTGACTCTTTTGACGGGGTTCGTTAGATGGCGCAGGCGGCGCGGGCGCCGTCCTCGGTGGCTTGGCGGATCAGGCTCAGTGCGGTGCGCGTCGACTGCGGCGTCGGTGCCCAGATGCAGGCCACCGGGTTTTGCTGGGTGCTGGTGGTTAACTCCGTTGGCGCCCAACGTGATCAGACCTACACCGCCCTGAGCGCGAGCAGCCGGAGCAGGTGGTTAAACGTGTTCGGTTACCGGTCGGCGTCGGTGTAGCGGATGACACCGCGAATGTTCTTGCCGTCCAGCATGTCCTGATAGCCGTCGTTGATCTGTTCCAGCTTGTACTGGCGGGTGATCATGTCGTCGAGGTTGAGCTTGCCCGCCTTGTACATCGAAAGCAGCTGCGGGATGTCGTATTGCGGGTTGCCGCCGCCGAAGATGGTCCCCTGCAGGTTTTTCTGCATCAGGGTCAGCATCGCGAGGTTCAACGTCACCTGATTGTCGAGCATGCTGCCGATCGCGGTCGCCACGCAGGTGCCGCCCTTGGCGGTCATGATCATGTAATTCTCGATGTCGGCGCCTTTGAGTTCACCGACGGTGACAATCACCTTCCGGGCCATTAACCCGCTGGTGAGCTCGAAGATGCCCGCCAGCGCGGCTTCGATGTCCGGATAGACGTGGGTGGCACCGAATTTCAGGGCCTGATCGCGCTTCCACTCGACCGGGTCGATGACGAAGATGTAGCGGGCACCCGCGTTGACCGCGCCTTGCAGCGCCGACATGCCTACGCCGCCGACGCCGACGATGGCGACATCCTCACCGGGCCGGATATTGGCCGCCCGGGTCGCCGAGCCGTAGCCGGTGGTGACACCGCATCCGACCAGGCAGGCCACTTCGAACGGGATCGACGGGTCGATCTTCACCACCGAGCTTTCGTGCACGACCATGTACGGCGAGAACGTCCCCAGCAGCGTCATCGGGTAGACGTTGTGGCCACGGGCCTGGATACGGAAGGTGCCGTCGCTGACGGCTGCGCCGTTGAGCAGCCCAGCGCCGAGGTCGCACAGATTGCGCATCCCTGCCTGGCAGGACGGGCACTTGCCGCAGGACGGGATGAACGACAACACCACGTGGTCGCCCACGGCGAAGTCTTCGACACCGTCACCCACCTCGGTGACGATGCCCGCGCCCTCGTGGCCGCCCAGGACCGGGAACCCGGCCATCGGGATACCGCCGGTCACCAGGTGGTGGTCGGAGTGGCACATCCCGGCCGCTTCCATCTGGATCGCGACCTCGTGTCTGCGCGGGTCGCCGATCTCGATTTCCTCGATCGACCATGGCTGGTTGAACTCCCAGATCAGCGCGCCCTTTGTTTTCACCGCGAACCTGCTTTCAACTCGTGCGGACTGAGGACCAATGCGACGGACTACTGCGACAGAGTAGTGACGTAGATCTCAGTGCGTGGCGGCGGGTGCCTTTCCGGTCACCACAGCGGCACCGGGGTCTTACCGAGCGGGTAGTAACCGGGCAGTTTCTCTCCGGCCAGGCTGCGTTCGATGCGCTTTCGCATGCCGGCCGACAGCTTGCCCCCCTTCATCAGGTCCAGGTAGAGCTTTTGGACATGGCCGAAGTCGAAGAAGTCGCGCTGCCATTCGATGAGCTTGTCGGTGTTCAGCCGAAACCAGCTGCCGCCGATACCGTGGATCTCCTGCCGTCCACCCTCGCCGTCGACGACGACCTGCTTCCAGAAACCGACGATCTCCCCTTGTCGGTCGTCGATGAGCACCTTCTGGTAGGGGTATTGCCAGTTCTGCAGGCCCGCCATCTCCAAGCCGAGCGCGATGTCGCGGATCTCGTCGATGCCGACGCACATCACGTCTTCTTTGGGCCCGATGTTCCAGCCATAGGTGGCGTCGGGAGCGTAGAAGTCGGCCAGCGGCTTCCAATCGCCGGCGTTTTCGCAGTCCTTGTTGGCCGCCAGCCAGGACTGCACCCACTGTTCGAGCTCGTCGCGGGGAAAAGACACCATCGTCAGTCTTCCTTCTCTTTGATGGATAGAGCTTGGGTGGGACAGGCCCGCACGGCCTGCTCGATCTCCTTGCGGGCCTCTTCGGGAGGGTCGGGCTCGAGAATTTCGACTTTGCCCCGCTTGGGCACCCGGAAAAAGTCGGGGGCCTCCAGCTCGCACATTGCGTGCCCCTGGCACAGATCCAGGTCGGCCTGCACTCGATAACCCATCGTCACCCACCGGTCCTGCGGCGGCGGTAGCGCACCGTGGCAGGCCGGGCCAGCTGCACCACCATCTTGGAGTGGTCGTTGCGGTAGCTGTCCGGGGGCTGGGCCATCTCGAAGTCGTATTCGCGCAGCAACACCGAGAAGATCGCCTTGATCTGCATGGTGGCGAACGCCGCCCCCACGCAGCGATGCCGGCCGGCCCCGAACGGAATCCACGTCCAGCGGTTGACCAAGTCCTCTTGACGCGGCTGCTGATAACGCTCCGGGACGAACGCATCGGGATCAGGGAAGTCTTCGGGGATGCGGTTGGAGATGGCCGGGGAAGCTGCGACATAGTCGCCCTTGTGGATAGGGTAGCCCTCGACCTCGAACTCGCCCTGAGCCACCCGCATCAAGATGATCAGCGGCGGGTGCAGGCGTAGTGTTTCTTTGAGGACGTTTTCCAGCCGGGGGATCTGGCGTAGGGCGTGGAAACTGACCGCTTGCCCGTCGGCATAGAGCTCGTCGAGTTCTTTGATCACCGCGGTGTAGGTCTGCGGATGGCGCATCAACTCGATCAACGTCCACGCCGACGTGCCCGAACTGGTGTGGTGCCCGGCGAACATCAGCGAGATGAACATGCCGGTGATCTCGTCGGCGGAAAAGCGGGGCTTGCCGTCGTCGTCTTTGACCGACACCAGGACGTCGAGCATGTCCCGTTCGCTCTTATCGGCCGGGGGGTTGGCGATCCGCTGGTTCATGATGTCTTCTACCAGCGCCACCAACCCGACCCGGGCCTGGTCGCGGCGGCGGAAGCTCTCGATCGGCAGATAGGGGTCGACGTAGCACAACGGGTCGGTGCCGCGTTCCAGCTCGTGGTAGAAGTGGGCGAACCGCGAGTCGAGTTGGTCGCGGAATTTGCGTCCGATCAGGCACGCGGTCGACGTGTAGATGGTCAGCTCCGCGAAGAAGTCCAGCAGATCGATTTCGCCTTCGTCGCCCCAGTTTTCGATCATGCGGCGCACTTCACGCTCGATCGTGACGGCATGGCCTTTCATGTGTTCACCGCGCAGCGCGGAGTTGTGCAGCATCTCCTTGCGACGCTCCGGGCTGGCGTCGAACACCACGCCCTTGCCGAAGATCGGCGTCATGAACGGGTAGGCCTCGGCCTGGTCGAGATCTTCGTCGGCGGAACGGAAGAAGAACTCGTTGGCTTTGGCGCCAGACAACAACACCACCTGCTTGCCGGCCAGTGCAAACCTGCCGACGTCTCCGCATTCGTCGCGGACCCGCTGCATCAGTCCGATCGGGTCGGTGCGGAACTCCTCGAGGTGGCCGTGTTCTTCCTCGCCTCCCGAGACGCGCGGAACCTCTTTGAGCGCTTGACTGGTCACGGCTGCTCCGGATACTTCAGTTGCTTACGTTCGGCTGGGGCGCTGGCCAGCGGCGCCTCGGGTTGCACCTCCAACGACGTGATGAACCCGCCGCGCGGAGTTTCGGCGACGAACGCGATCGCCCGGGCCAGGTCGGCGGCTCGCAGGAAGTAGTCGTGGCGAGCCTGGCCCCACTTGGCCCACTCCGCCAGCATGGGTCCGATCGATTCGGGCGGCAGGCTCCAACCCATGCCGGTCTTCGTCGGGCCCGGATGCACGATCGACGCGCGCACACCGGTTCCTTCGAGTTCCATTTGCAGGGTGCTGACCATCGCCACCAACGCCGCCTTCGCCGCACCATAGGCACCCATGTGCGGACGCGCGCGCAGCGCGACATCGGACCCGACGAAGATGAGGTCGCCGCGTTGACGTTCCACCATGCCCGGCAACACGGCGGTGGCCAGTCGATTCGCGCCGATCAGGTGGATCTGCAGCTGCGACTCGAAAACCTCGGTGCTGATCGCATCCAGTCGGCCGAAGTCGGTGTCGCCGGCGCCGCTGACCAGGAGCTCGATGTCGCCGAGTAGTTCGGTCGCCCGGTGCACGAACCCTTTCACCGACTCCGGATCGGTGACGTCGAGATACAGCGCGACGGCCTCCCCGTCCCGGGCCCTAATCTGTTCGATTATCTCTTCGCATTTGTCGACCCGGCGGGCACCCAGTGCAACCGGGAAGCCGCGGCCGGCCAGCTCGATCGCCGTCGCCGCGCCGATGCCTGAGGACGCGCCGGCGACGACGGCGGGACGGCGGGCCGGATGTGGTCCGAAGCGCGGCACTTACTTCATCTCCACGGTGATGGGCAGGCGGGCGAACCCGCGCACATTGCTGGAATGGACGCGCACGGCGTTGGCTTCGTCGACCTCGTAGCCGCGGATGCGTTCGAATAGTTCGGTCAGCGCGACCCGAGCCTCCATGCGGGCCAGGTGTGCACCGAGGCAGAAGTGTGTGCCGCTGCCGAAACTCAACAGTTTGGAACCGATCTCGCGTCCGATCAGGTATTCGTCGGGGTTCTCGAATGCCCGCTCGTCGCGATGGGCCGAACCGGGCAGCAACAGCAGGACGTCGCCTTTGGGGAGCGTGATGCCGTAGCAGGTGAGCTCTTGCGCGACGGTGCGGGCCAGGATCTGGCTGGACGTGTCGTAGCGCAAGGTTTCCTCGACCCAGAGCGGAATCCGGGACGGGTCGGCGTAGACCGGGGTCAGTTGATCGGGGTTTTTGTAACCCCAGAACGCCGCATTGGCAAGCAGCTTGGTGGTGGTCTCGTTGCCGGCGATAACCATCAGGAACATGAACCCGAGGACTTCCTCGTCGGTGAGCCGGTCGCCGTCGATCTCGGCTTCCAGCAACGCAGAGGTCACATCGTCGGCCGGCTTTTTGCGTCGCTGCGCGACCATGTCCTGGTAGTAGACGATGAGGTTGCCCGACGCCTCCATCGCCGACGGCGGCACGTCGTTGACACCGTCCTCGCGGTGCATCACACCGTCGGCCATGGCGCGGATGCGGTCGCGATCGGCGACCGGTACGCCCAGCAGTTCGGAGATGACGTCCATGGGCAGTTTTCCGGCGAATTCGCTGACATAGTCGACGGTCACCGGACCCGAAGCCGCCTTCTCGAGCATGGTGTCCAGATGCGCTGCGGCGAGATCGGTTACCCGGGGCTCGAGTTCGCGGATCCGGCGCGGCGTGAAGCCCTTCGACACCAGCGCACGCAGACGCAGATGGGCCGGATCGTCCATGGCCAAAAACGACATCGTCTTGCACGCGTGCGGCCCGCGTGACACCGGGTCCAGCGAGACGCCGTCGCGGTTCGACAACGCGGTACTGTTGCGAAATCCCGCCCATACGTCACTGTGCCGGGACAGTGCCCAGAAGCCGAGCACCTCGTTGTGGTACAGCGGTGCTTCGTCTCGCAACCGCTTGTAATACGGGTACGGGTCCTCGTGGAAGGCGTAGTCGTATGGATCGAGCACCAGCTCGGGGGTTTCTGGGGTCATCAACGCCCCTCCTCATCGCCGGCGCGTGTCATCGGTGTTGCGCTCCGATGATCAGCCCGACCACATAGGCCAGCCGGTCGGCGATCTGGTGGTAGCTGAACACGCCGCTACCCGCCTGGACCAGGGCGCCGAAAAAGGCCATCTCCAGGGCGGACACCATGCGCGGGTCGGCATCCGGGCCGATCGCCGACGCGATCCGGCGATGGATTTCCGTGCCGATCCGATCCCGCACGGTGCGGACGGCGGGATCGGCGCCGCCTCCGAGCAGCGCCGTCGTGCAGGCTCCGGCGACCTCGGGTTCGTCGGCGACCACCAGCACCAGGTGCCGCAGCGCCTTGTCCACTCGCGCCGGCATCGGATCGTTGACGTCGGTGAAGTAGGGCACCTGACGCACCAGGTCCAGGTAGACCTCGGCGATCAGGTGGTTCTTCGACGAGAAGTAGGTATAGGCGGTTGCCGGTGCCACTTTGGCGCGGGCGGCCACCGCACGCACGGTCAGGTCGGCGTAGGACTTCTCCCGCAGCACGTCGACACCGGCGGCCAGCACCTTGCGGAACGTCTCTTCCTGCCGGCGATTACGCGGCGCCTCCCCGGCGTGGTGACCGGCAACTGACGCGATCGCCGCCACGGCATCGCTGGACACATGTCCAAATTATCGGATGCGGGGCGGCGAAGCAAGTCGCTCAGGCATAGTGCCTGGAGAAAGCCGATGTCGTCACCACCGGCCGATCTAGTCTTGCAACCTCGGCAAACCGAAGGCTATGGTTCTACTGGATCATTCCCGGACAAGTGTCCACCACAGCGAGGCGGGAAGATTGGCCGAGAAAACAAAACTACTGGCCGACGGCGTCAGTGCTCTGCTGATCGATGGCAAACTCGCGCCCGGCAGCGCGGGTGTATTCCCGACGATCAACCCGGCGACCGAGGAGGTGCTCGGCGCCGCCGCCGACGCCACCGCCGGAGACATGGATCGGGCCATCGAAGCGGCCCGGCGGGCCTTCGACGAGACGGACTGGTCCCGTAACACCGAGCTTCGGGTGCGCTGTATTAGGCAGCTGCGCGCTGCGCTGCGCGAACACGTCGAGGAGCTGCGCGCGATCACCATGGCCGAGGTTGGGGCGCCGCGGATGTTGACCGCCGCAGCGCAGCTCGAGGGTCCGATCGAGGACCTGGGGTTCTGGGCGGACACGGCCGAGTCCTACCAGTGGAACCAGGATCTCGGCGAGGCGTCACCGCTGGGGATTCGCACCCGGCGCACAATCGCCCGCGAAGCTGTCGGCGTGGTCGGTGCGATCACCCCGTGGAACTTCCCGCACCAGATCAATTTCGCCAAGCTGGGACCGGCGCTGGCCGCCGGGAACACCGTCGTGTTGAAGCCGGCGCCCGACACGCCGTGGTGCGCGGCGGCGGTAGGGCAGATCATCCTCGAACACACCGACTTTCCTCCGGGCGTGGTGAACATCGTCACCTCTGGCGACCATAGCGTGGGGGCGCTGCTGGCCAAAGACCCTCGGGTGGATATGATTTCGTTCACGGGTTCTACGGCCACCGGCCGCAGTGTGATGGCCGACGGCGCCACCACCATCAAAAAGGTGTTCCTGGAGCTCGGCGGCAAATCGGCGTTCATCGTGCTCGACGACGCCGACCTGGCCGGCGCCTGTTCGGTGTCGGCGTTCACCGCAGCCATGCACGCCGGACAGGGCTGTGCGATTACCACTCGGCTATTGGTGCCGCGGGCCCGCTACGACGAGGCGGTCGCCGCGGCAGCGGCCACCATGTCCTCGATCAAGCCCGGCGATCCCACCGACCCTAGTACCGTCTGCGGGCCGCTGATCTCCGCGCGCCAGCGCGACCGTGTGCAGGGCTATCTGGATCTGGCTGTGGCAGAAGGTGGTTCGTTCGCCTGCGGCGGCGGCCGGCCCGCCGATATGCAGAAGGGCTTCTTCATCGAGCCGACGGTGATCAGCGGCCTGGGCAACGACGCCCGGGTCGCGCGTGAGGAGATCTTCGGTCCGGTGCTAACCGTGATCGCCCACGACGGTGACGACGACGCCGTGCGTATCGCCAACGACTCGCCGTATGGGTTGTCGGGCACGGTGTTCGGCAGCAATCTCGACCGTGCCGCTGCGGTGGCCTCGCGCCTGCGGGTGGGCACCGTCAACGTCAACGGCGGTGTCTGGTACTGCGCGGACGCCCCTTTCGGTGGCTACAAGCAATCCGGTAACGGTCGGGAGATGGGCATTGCCGGTTTCGAGGAGTACCTCGAAATCAAAGTCGTCGCGACGGCGGTCTAGTTCGCCTCGGCGGGAGCGGGCAGGATGAGGTTCGACGATAAAGTCGCCATCGTCACCGGATCCGGTGGCGGCATCGGCCAGGCATACGCCGAGGCCGTCGACCGGGTGGGCGAGCAGATCGTCGCCGATGGCGGCACGGCGCTGGGCGTCCCGGTTGACGTTGCCGACCCGGTGTCGGCCAAGGCGATGGCCGACGTCACGCTGGCCGAGTTCGGCGGCATCGACTATCTGGTCAACAAAGCCGCGATCTTCGGCGGGTTGGCCAAGGTCGGTATCAACGGACTGACCCGACAGCTTTCGCGTGAACTGGGCGGCCAGAACATCCGGATCAACGCGATCGCACCCGGCCCCATCGACACCGAGGCCAACCGGACGACCACGCCCAAGGAGATCGTCGACAATCTCGTCAAGGGCCTGCCGTTGTCGCGCATCGGAACTCCCGAGGATCCTGTCGGCAGGTGCCTGTTCCTGCTCTCCGACCAGGCCTCGTGGATCACCGGCCAGATCTTCAACGTCGACGGCGAACAGATCGTCCGGTCATGACGCCACCGGACGAGAGCTTGCGCTTGGGCTACATCGGGCTGGGCAACATGGGCACGCCGATGGCCAAGCGGCTGGTCGGCTGGCCTGGTGGGCTCACGGTCTACGACATCCGGGATGAAGCGATGACACCGTTGGCCGAAGCCGGCGCCGCTGTGGCCGGCAGCGTGGCCGAGGTGGCCGTCGCCGATGTCATCAGCGTCACCGTCCTCGATGATGCTCAAGTGCGGGAGGTCGTCGGCGAACTGGCGGCCAACGCAAAGCCGGGCACCGTGATCGCAATCCACTCCACGATCAGCGACACCACGGCCGTCGAACTGGCGGGCGAGCTGAAACCACAGGGTATTCACATCGCCGACGCGCCGGTCAGCGGCGGCGCTGGTGGCGCCGAGAGGGGCGAACTGGCCACCATGGTCGGTGCCGAGCGTCAGGTGTACGAGCGGATCAAGCCGGTTTTCAACCAGTGGGCTTCGATGGTGGTGCACGCCGGCGAGCCCGGCGCCGGGACGCGAATGAAGCTGGCGCGCAACATGTTGACCTTCACGTCGTACGCCGCGGCATGCGAGGCGATGAAACTGGCCGAGGCCGCCGGGCTGGACCTGCAGGCGCTGGGCCGGGTGGTGCGGCACACCGACGCGCTCACCGGTGGGCCGGGGGCGATCATGGTCCGCGACGATACGGCGCCGCTGCAACCCGACCATTTTCTTTACGAGCCTTTCCTGCACACCCGGGGCCTGGGGGAAAAGGATCTCGGCCTGGCGCTGGCGCTGGGTCAGGCGACCGGTGTCACGTTGCCGTTGGCACAAATCGCCCTGCAGCAGTTGGCGATCGGACTTGGCGTGCCGCACACCGCCGACTGATTGGAGAACCATGGATGAATTGCGCCGCAAGGGCCTGGCGAAGATGAACGAGGTCTACGGCTGGGAGATGCCCAACATCGAGGGCGACGCGTATTTCGACCTGACCGTCGACCATCTGTTCGGCACGATTTGGAACCGGCCGGGATTGTCGATGCGCGACAAGCGCATCATGACGCTGACGGCCGTGACGGCGGTCGGGAACCGCGACCTGGCCGAGATCCAGATCAACGCCGCGCTGCTCAACGGGGAACTCACCGAGGCCGAACTCAAGGAAATGGCCGTCTTCCTCACCCACTACCTAGGGTTTCCACTGGGTGCCGCGCTCAACGGCGCGGTCGATGCCGTGGTGGCAAAGCGCAACAAGGCCGCGGCCAGCGGCGCCGGTGAGGACAAGAAGGCCAACGCCGCCGGCGCGATCCGGATGCACCGGGGTCCGAACGGGTAAGGCTCGCTCCGGGGATGGGTCGGTGGTTTGATCGGCGTTTGAGCGTCCATGCGCACCAGCCCGCCTCCGAGGCCCGCTTGCCGCTGCCCTCCAGGCACAGCCTCCTCAGCTCGTCGCCGGGCCGATCCCCTGCTCGTCCTGGAGGGCCTGACCGAGTTGAGGATAGGCCGCGCAAGCGGGGCGACCATGCCCAACCGCATTCGCGTCAGAGATTGGCTGATAGACCCATCCCGGTGATACTCCTCAACGTTTGCGGTGGATGCTTTTTCGCTTGGCCGCCGGTATGAGCATCGGCACTTCGCGTCGATAGTCTCGGTATGGGGCGCCCAGGGTAGCGAGCAGGTCGCGCTCTTCGAAGTGCACGCCGATCACGATGTATCCCGTGGTACCGAGAGCAAAGAGCAGGTGCCTGGGTGTCATGGTCGGCGCTGCCCAAAATGCGATGATAAAGCCAAGCATCAGAGGATGACGCACCAGTCGATACAGCAGCGGCGCGCGAAAACCGTTGATTGTTCGTGTTTCTGCACGCCCGACTCCATACAGTTGTTGCAGGCCGAACAACTCGAAGTGATTGATCATGAACGATCCCGCCAACACGATCATCCATCCAAGCCAAAACAACGCCCACAGTCCGAGCCGAGCGACCGGCAACGTCACGTCCCAAACGCTTGCCGGTATAGGACGCCATTGCCAATACAGCAAGAACAGCACCGCACTTGTCAACAGCACGTAGGTACTTCGCTCAATTGGTTGAGGTACCAGCCGTGTCCACCACCTCTTGAACGCGCAGCGGGCCATCACGCTGTGCTGAACGGCGAACAGTGCAAGCAACAGTAGATCCACCCCGACTGCTTGTCCGGTGGAGGCGGCAAAACCGTGATCGACGCTGTGCGGCACTGCGATGTCGCCGACGAATCCGACCGCCTACCCCAACGCGGCCAGGAACACCAGGTAATTGAGCACGCCGTAACCGATCTCGGCACAACGGTTTATCGTCGCCATGTCCTGATGCTCCCGCCGACGTTTACGTCCATGCAAGCTCCGGCAGCGGGGTCTGTCGCGTTGGGGGAGGCCCGCGTCGGGGAGGCCCGTCTGCCCAGGGCGAGTGCGCCGAGCCCGGTGCAGGCCAGCGCGGCGGCGATGAGTAGCAGGGCGGTGTTGTAGCCGCCGGTGGCGTCGGTGACGAAGCCGGTTACATAGGGGCCCAGGCCGCTGGCGATGCTGGCGATGCTGTTGACCGCGGCGATGCCGCCGGCGGCGGCGGCACCGCTCCAGCAGGCGGTGGTGATGCTGCACAAGACCGGGATCGCCGCGAGTACGCACACGGTGGTGCCCGCGACACCGAGCGCCAGCAGCAGCGGTGACCCGCAGGCGACCGCGCCGCCCATGACCACGGCACCGGCTAGGGCCGGGACGGCCAGGTGGATGGTGCGTTCGGCGCGCCGATCCGAGTGGCGGCTCCAGGCCAGCATGGCCAGCCCGGCCGCGGTGAAGCAGGCCGCCCCCAACCCGCCGATCATGGTGATCGAGGCGCGCGGGTAAAGCGTTTTGAGGATCAACGGCAAAAAGAACTGCACCCCAAACTGGCCGAAGTAGAACCCGGCGTTGATCGCGGCCAGCGCGAACATCCGCCGGTCGGTGAGCGCGGCGGCGAACGACGACCCGCGGCCCGCGGTCTCAGGCACCAGGTGGCGTGCCAGCGCGGCCTTCTCAGCGGCGGTGAGCCAGCTGGCGTGTTCGGGGCTATCAGCCAGGCCGCGCAACGCGCCCAGCGCCAGCACCGCGGCGGGCAGGCCTTCAGCGATAAACATCACCCGCCAGCCGGCAAAGCCGCCGAGCCCGCCGTGCGCAACCAGCAAGCTGGACAACGGCATCCCGACGATGTTGGCGATCGGGATCGCCAAAAGGAACACCGCCAACGCGCGGGCGCGGGCCGCCGGCGGAAACCAGCGACCCAGATAACAGACCACCGCCGGATAAAAACCGGCCTCGGCCACGCCGAGCCCGATCCGGGTGATGATCAAGGCGCCGGCGCTGTCGACGAACGCCGGGGCCGCGGCGAACAGTCCCCACGCGACCAACAGCACCGCCAGCCAACGCCGGATCCCCACCCGGTGAAACACCCAATTGGCGGGCACCTGAAATGCCACGTAACCCAGAAAGAAGCTGCCCGACACCAATCCGTAGGTGCTCGCCGACAGCTGCAGGTCGGCGTTCATGGTCAGCGCCGCGGTGGCGATGTTCACCCGGTCTAAAAACGCCACCACGTAGAGCACCAGCAGCAGGGGAAGCAGCCGGCGCCCAACCCGGCGCAGCAGCAGCCCATCATGGGCGTGTTGCTGCACGGCGATGCTGGGCGACGTCTGCCGCGGCGGGCTCACCTGACCGATGCCGGCAGCCTCACCGGGGCGTCCCGGCATCACGCGTGAGCGTGGGTGGTGGTCATCGGGCGCCGCCGGCCGCCGCGCCCTCGGTGACCGGTAGCCCGGCCAGCCGCCATTCGAGCATGCCGTCGTCGAGGCGTTTCACGCTGCGTCCGGCGGCGCGGGCGATGCGCACCGCATCGGGGGCCATCACACAGTAGGCGCCGCGGCAGTAGGCGACGATGTCAGCATCGGCGGGCAGCTCGGCGAGCCGATCGGCCAGTTCGGCGACCGGAATGTTGATCGCGCCGGGGATATGACCGGCCTGATACTCCTGGTGCGGTCGCACATCGATGAGTACGACCTCGCCGCCCTCGGTTCGGCGCAGCAGCTCCTCGCGGGTGATCGCGTCGGCTGGTGAACCCAGCACAGCCGCGGCCGCGGCCGCCGCGTCGGCCAGATGCGCCTCGGCGACGGTCTGCACCAGCGCGAACAGCCGGGCCACATCGGGCCCGGTGAGCCGGTAGTACTGGCGGGTTCCGTCGCGGCGCGCCGTAACTAGCCCGCCGGCTTTCAGCGCCTGCAGATTGGCTGAGGCGGTGGTCAGGTTCATCGAGGTCGCTGCCGCGATCGCCTCGACGGTGCGCTCCCCTTGGGCGAGCAGGTCCAAGATCTGCAACCGACGCCCGTGGCCCAGCGCCTTGCCGACCCGGGCGATCTGCTCGAACAGCACCGCTTTGCGATCGGAGTGCTCACCCAATTGTTTCTCCAATATTCCGTAGATTACGGTATCAATTGCTCGTTGCATCACTATAGAACATCAGGGAGCCTGCTCTTCCTCGACACGCCGGACCACCGGCCCGCCGCATCCGGGAGACACTGTGAAGGCGCGCCAGCTGCTCGACGCCGACCCCGCCAACCAGGTGCGGGTGTTCAACTTCGGTGACGCGGTCATCGCGGTGAGCGCCGGGCAACAGGTTCCCAACGGAACTGCGGCGCGTGCATGGACGCCCGCGGCTTACCCGACGAGCGGCTCATCGAGGGCCGAATGGAGCGCCTGGGCCGACCACAGCATCAACGTCTAAAACCCACCCGAGGCCATGACCACTCACATCGTGATCATCGGAGGCTCCTTCGGAGGGCTGACCGCGGCCTATCGGCTGCGTGGTCACCTGGAACCCGATCAAGCGCGAATCACCCTGACCGCCAACGATACCCGAATCGTGTACATCCCGTCGCTGCCTGAACACCGCACCGGTCGCGATCAGGTACTTTCGGGTAGTGGTCGCAGTACGAGGGTCATGGTGAACCCGCGCGACCCGGCCGAGGCACGGTCGAGCACCGCCCACAACGCACGAAGAAATGGCGATTTCATGAATGTCTCGATGAATAGCAACCGCCGCGTCGATCATCCCTGCCGGGCTGCCGGCGTGGGTGTCGTAGTCGTCGGCGCGGCTGCGGCGGCGGCACTGACCGGTGCGGGTGATCACGCCGGTGATCTGACGAACTTGTCAGCGCTTGACCTTGGCCTGGCAGGTCTAAGCGTGCTCGGCGAGAACTTAAACCTGATTGGCGCGGAGGTCGGTGCCGACTTTTTTAGTCTGATCGGTGTTCCCGACGTGTTCCTACCCTGACCTTATCGGCTGCTGGATGTCGAGGGGGTCGTGGTCAAGCCGGTAGCGGTGGTAGTAAAACAACGACACCGGGCCGATCATTCCGGCGGCACCGGGTAGGCGAATGGTGTTGCGGGAAGATCGAATCCGATAACCGGCAAGCCCGAGCTGGGGGACGGATATGCGGTGGCGGCTGTGGCGCACTCGAAGACGATCTTGCGGGGCTTCGACGGCTTTCACCGAGATGCCGGCAGCGGGCCGATCCTGGATCTGTTCCCACTGGATCCGTCGCGGCGGTGACGGCGAGCGCATGCGCATCACAGTCCGATGGATGGGCGCGCGAACTGATTGGGCGGCAGCGGCTGAAGGCTCCGCATTGGTTTCCCCGCATCGTCGAGCTGCCAACAATTCCACTGCTCGAACTGGGCGGCGATCTCCGCGAACACCCGCCACACCGTGGACTTCGACACCGCGGCGGCCTCGTCCAGCGCCGCAACCAACGCGGCCTCCACGTCGCGTACCGACAGGCCGCGCACGAACCCGGCGATCACCAGCGACTCCAGCGCGTTGGTCTTGGTCACGCCCTTCCCGGACAGCTACCAGGCGAACCGCTCGGTGGCGTCGCGCACCTTCGGTCTTCGCGGGAACCTACGTCCGCACTCTGCTACACCGCCGGCGGGACGCGACCGGTGTGTTGACGGCATCAGCACATGCCACCTGATATCGGGATCAGGCTTTCGAATCAAAGACTTTGACCGCTCTCGGACCCTGGGAAGACCGTCCGACATAGGGGACGAACCTGAAACCGCACAGGATCGAAATGTCCTGAGAATCGGGTAGCCGCACCTGTAGCGCTGGGAGACTACACACCGCTGCTCCGCGAGATCTCCGCGATCTGCCGCTCACCCGCTGACCGCAAAGCCGGCACATCCGCATCGGTGAGATCGACGGCTGACCCAACGGACGATCGCACGGCGCCGTCCTCACGTCGACGGTCGGCCGCTGGACTAAGGTCAGGTTCCGTGCGTGTCCTGGTGGTCGGATCCGGTGCCCGCGAACATGCGCTGCTGCTGGCACTGCGCAACGATCCTCGGGTCGAGGCGCTGGCCATCGCCCCGGGCAACGCCGGCACCGCGCTGATCGCAGACCAGCACCAGGTCGACATGACCTCAGGCGATGAGGTCGTGGCGTTGGCCCGGCGGGTCGGGGCCGAGCTGGTGGTCATCGGCCCCGAGGTTCCCCTGGTGCTCGGGGTAGCCGACGCCGTGCGTGAGGCCGGCATCGCCTGCTTCGGGCCCAGTAAGGAAGCGGCCCGCATCGAGGGCTCCAAGGCGTTCGCCAAGGAGGTGATGGCGGCCGCCGGCGTCCGCACCGCGTCGAGCGAGATCGTCGACAATCCGGCGCGGCTGGATGCTGCGCTGGACCGGTTCGGACCGGTCGTCGGGGAGCCCGCCTGGGTGGTCAAAGACGACCTGCTGGCCGCCGGCAAGGGCGTGGTGGTGACCCCAGACCGTGTGGTCGCACGCGCGCACGCCGCCGAACTGCTCGAGGCCGGGCACCCGGTGCTGTTGGAGTCCTATCTTGATGGCCCCGAGGTTTCGCTGTTCTGCGTCGTTGACGGCCAGACCGTGGTCCCGCTGCTGGCGGCGCAGGACTTCAAACGTGTCGGCGACGGTGACACCGGCCCCAACAGCGGCGGGATGGGCGCTTATGCGCCGTTGCCCTGGCTTCCCGACGACGTGTGCCGCGCGATGGTCAGTGAGATCGTGCAACCTGTTGCGGCCGAATTAGTCCACCGCGGTAGCCCATTTTGCGGATTGCTCTACGCCGGGCTGGCGATCACGGCGAAGGGCCCGGCGGTGGTCGAATTCAACTGCCGATTCGGTGATCCCGAGACACAGTCGGTGCTGGCACTGCTGGATTCGCCGCTGGGACAACTGCTCTATGCGGCGGCCACCGGTGAGCTGGCCGGTTTCGGCGAACCGCGGTGGCGAGACGGCGCGGCCGTGACGGTTGTGCTTGCCGCGGAAAACTATCCGGGCCGGCCGCGGATCGGAGACGTCGTCGTCGGTGCCGAAGCCGAAGGAGTCTTGCATGCCGGGACGACCCGGCGCGACGACGGTGCGATCGTGTCGTCGGGCGGCCGAGTCCTGTCGGTTGTGGGGACCGGTCCCGATCTGACGGCGGCCCGAACGGCCGCCTATGCCAAGCTGCGTTCAATTCGGCTGCCCGGTGGTCATTTCCGCACCGATATCGCGCTGGCAGCTGCAGAGGGCAAAATCCACCTGTGACAGTGGCCGATCAGAAACCTGCGGCCTGGCCGTCGCGGCGCGGGTCACTGGCCGCAAAGTACCCGTCGTCGAGCTGCCATATCGCCTGGCAACTGCCGAACTGGTTGTCGTCGTCGACCACAACCAGCTCGTGGCCACGCCGGCGCAGTTCATCGAGCGTGGACTGCGGGAAACCGTCCTCGCAGGCGACCTGGTTGCCCTGCAGCCACCGGAAGCGGGGCCCGTCGCAGGCGGTTTGTGGATTCTGCTCGTGGTCGACGATGCGTACCACCACCTGCACGTGGCCCTGCGGCTGCATCGTGCCCCCCATCACCCCAAAGCTCATGACCGGTGCGCCGTCTTTGGTCATAAACCCCGGAATGATGGTGTGGTATGGACGCTTATGCGGTCCGACTTGATTCGGGTGTCCCGGGGTCGCAACGAATTCCGTGCCGCGGTTGTGTAGTGCGATCCCGGTTCCGGGTACCACGACACCCGAGCCGAACCCCAGGTAGTTCGACTGGATCATCGACACCATCAGCCCCGAGGCGTCGGCGGCGGTGAGATACACGGTGCCGCCCCGCGGGCTGCCGGCCGACGCAGGTTTGGCCCGACTCGGGTCGACCAGGCTCGCCCGCTGCTCGAGGTAGCCGCGGTCCAGCAGGGTTGTCGGGCTCAGCGGCATATGCTCGATGTCGGCGACGTAGGCCCGGGCGTCCGCGAAGGCCAGCTTGATCGCCTCGATCTGCAGGTGCACACTGTCGGCGGAGTCCGCAGGCAGCGAAGCCATGTCGAATTGCTCCAGAATGCCCAGCGCGATGAGCGCCACGATGCCCTGGCCGTTGGGCGGAATCTCATGCACGGTGTAACCGCGGTAACCACTGTCGATGGTGCCGACCCAGTCGGGCCGATGAGCCGCGAGATCGCCGGCGCGCAGCACGGCGCCGTTAGCCGCGGCGTGCGCTTCGAGTTCTGCCGCCAGTTCGCCGCGGTAGAACGCTTCACCGTTAGTTGCCGCGATTTTTTCCAGCGTGGCGGCGTGGTCGGGCAAGGTGACCAACTCCCCGGCGTTCGGCGCCCGCCCGCCGGGCATGAATGTCTCGGCGAACCCGGGCTGCGAGGCGAACAGCGGCAGCTGCGCAGCCCATTGCGCTGCGACGGTCGGCGAAAGCAGAAAGCCGTTGTGGCCGTAGGAAATCGCTGGCGCAAAAAGCCGTTCGAATGGTAGTGTGCCAAATTTAGTGTGCAATTCGGCCCACGCCGACACCGCTCCTGGCACGGTCACCGAGTTCCAGCCGAGTGCGGGAACAGCACCGCCGCCGAAGTACTCCGGGGTCCATCCCGCCGGTGAGCGTCCGGAGGCATTGAGGCCATGCAATCGTCGGCCATCCCAGACAATGGCGAAGGCATCCGACCCGATGCCATTGGACACCGGTTCCACCACGGTGAGCGTGATGGCGGTGGCCACGGCGGCGTCGACGGCGTTGCCGCCTTCGGCGAGCATCTCAAGGCCGGCCTGGGCGGCAAGCGGCTGCGACGTGCACACTACGTTCTTTGCCAGCAGAGGCTTGCGCGGCCAGGCATAGGGCAGGTCCCACGTGAAAGGCACAGGCACGCTCAGATCGTTGCACGCCTCGCCGGGCCGCCTAGGAGCCCGGGTCGGTAACAGGCTGGCCGGGGTGTTCGGTTGGTCCCGCTGAGCGGGTTGATCCGCATTCTTTGCCGCCCAAACCGCCGGTGGACAAGACCTTTTGGCTGTTGGACCCGGATCAGGGATTGTTGTTGTCCCGGTCGCTACATCGCACGGTTTCGCAAATGGCATCTCTGAGCGCTGGGGCCTTTGTTTGCGCAGGCCTTGGTGTTGTGCCGGGCCGTGGGGATGGTGCGGTTGGGGCGTCGTGCCGAATCTGCGTCGGCAGCGCCGGAGCCTCGAGGATGCGCGCCAGCAGCTCGGGTTCATCGGTGAGGGCCCGAAAGACCAGCGCTACCGTGACGTCGTGATCGGGACGGTCAGTGACCGCGATAGTGTCACCTGCACGCACCGGGCCTGGCGTGATCACGCGCAGGTACGCACCGGGCATCGCCGCCTTGGTGAAGGTTCTGATCCAGCCGCGGACGGCCAGCCAAGCGGCAAAGGTGCGACAGGGGATACGCGGCCTGGTGACCGCTAACAGCAGTCCACCGGATCCGACCGACCAGCGTTCACCGATGCGGGCTCCGGTGATGTCAACACCGGTGGTGGTGAGGTTCTCGCCGAACATCCCATTGGTGATGTCGCGCCCCAGCCGAATCTTCCAGGCGTCGAGGTCCTCGCGCGCGTAGGCGTATACCGCCTGCTCGTCGCCACCGTGCAGCCGGGTATTTCCGACAAGATCGCCGACCAACCCGCTGCCCAGGCCGCTGCGCATAGGACCAGGCGCACGCACCTGGACCGCATGGTCAGTCGGCACCTTGTCGATTCCGGTAAGTGACCCCCTAGCCGGGTTGGGACGGGCCCGAGCCAGGTTTACTGTGAGAACACTGCCCATCAATACACCTTAGAACCCGCCGGGACCGCAGCAGGTCTGTGTTTGACGTGCCGGCGAAAGTCAGCCGAATCTGCGCAGGGCGGTGCGTGCAGAGTCTCAACCGGGGGCCGAGCGCCGAGTGACCGGTGCGGGGCGCAACGCGACCGTGACCACGCAAACGGCGAATATCAGCACAGTCAGCCACGCAAAATGTCCTCCCGCAGCGAAACCTTCAGCTGCCAAGAACCACAGTCCAGCGGTGCCGCGAAAAACCCGTGTCGTCGGTACAACGCCGCTATCTCGACTCCTATTGCCAGACATGCAGTTCCCCCACTTTCCCGCAGACTTTTCTATCTGGGATCGGCACACTGTCGAGTTGGAGGGTTCTCGTCGAGGAGGGAGTCAAGGTAGAGCCCCCGCCGCGTAGCGAGGAGAACCGACCTTGACTCTCGACGAGCGACGACCACGATCGGCGACGAGCAATCTGTGAGGACTCATTTTCAGTGTTGCTGTGCGATAAGCTGCTGGCTAGTTTGCCAGGCAGCCTCGTATTTGTTTGCGGCCGACCTTCACCCCTCGGTTGCGAAGTTCCAGCCACACCCGCGGCAAGCCGCGGGTGGCGTCGAACTCGGGGCAGCCGCGGATCTCGTCGATGAACCCCCAACGGCTCGGCGTCCTGGCGCGCTCGCCGTGACGGTTCGCGTCGCCCCTTGCGCCAGTCGCAGTACGTCGAGGCTGCAATGTCTAGGACCCGCAGTACCAGGCCCACCGAGAAGTCCTGGGCATCAACGAAGTTCATGACCAGCTCCGGGTCGAGCCGATCTGCGAGGCCACGCTCCCCGCAGTCGGCCTCGTCTTGGCGGATCCAGTTCCCCAAGGCCTCCGGGTGCACGCCCAGCTGCCGAGCGAGCTGCGCGACCACCGGCTTTGAGATCAGACTCCCAGATACAACCGCACCGCGCGTTCACGCAGCTCGGTGGGGTACTTCCTGTTCACGGCAAACTTCCTTCCGCCGACAACGTGAACCGCGAAAGTGCAACCGGCGACGCCTACACTCGAGAAATAGGTCGGCCATTGCACTTTCGCGGCAAACTTGCCGACAAAGGTCGGCCTGACGCACGCACCTAGGCGGTCAGGATCGGTGCCATCCAGGTCAATTCGGCAGGCAGTTGGGCGCTCCAAAACGACGCATCGTGCCCACCGGGCGAGAACCCTCCGGACGGCGGGTTGGGCAGCTGAGCCACGAACTGCCGGGTCGCGACGTAGAACGGGTCACCCTCGCCGCAGTCCACTCGAATCGGGATGGATGCCAGCGCGGGCATGCCGAACACCGAGTTGGCCGACCAGTCGTCAGCGCCGTCGAAAGCGCCCGGCGCGGTCGCCCCGGGCGAGAGCCAGAGCGCCGGGCTCACCGCGCAGATCGCCGCCGTGTGCTCCGGGCCCAGTCGCCCGCCGAGCAGCAACGCGCCGTAGCCGCCCATCGACCACCCCAGAAAGGCCACCCGAGAGGTGTCCAGACGCTGGCTGCCCAGCATCGGGATGAGTTCGTGCAGGACCATCGCGCCGGAATCCTCACCGGAAGCTCTTTTATGCCAATAACTTCCGCCGCCGTCAACGGCGACTACCGCGAACGGGGGTAGACCGGCGTCGACGGCCTGAGCCAAGCCTTGTTCCACGCCGCCCGCCATCACACGGCTCGCATCACTGCCCTTGCCGTGCAACGCGATCACCGGCCGCAGCGCCCGGGTCTGCCCCGGCGGACGAGCGATTGCCCAATTGGTCGTCACTCCACCGCGTGCTGCCGACACGAACGAGCCGGTTGTCATCGTCGGCGCGGCGGCCGGGGCAGGGACCGGCTCCACCGGCACCGGCGGAGCCAGCGCAACGCTGTCGGTCGCGGTCGCCGGCGCGGCCTGCGAGGGCCGCGCCCCCACCAGCGCGCCCAACGCGTAGGCGCCGACCGCACCGGCGGTGGCGTTGGCGCCCAAACGCAGCACGGCGCGGCGGCTGAGGTCGGGCATGCGGGTCATCATAGAGCGCCGCAGCGTGCCCCGCGCCGGTGCGCGGGCCGCAGGCGCCTGCATAGCGCTGCGCTTTGCGCCCGGCGCGGTGCTCTCTCAGCGGCGTTTCTGCGAAACTGTGATGCGCAAACTGCCCGCCTGGCAGCATGACTAGGCGTGACGGCAGCTGTCACTCCCAAGGGCGAACGCCGACGGTATGCGCTGATCAAAGCTGCAGCTGAACTGCTCTGCGAAGATGGGTTCGAAGCGGTGCGCCATCGGGCGGTCGCGCGCCGGGCGGGTCTGCCGCTGGCGTCGACCACGTACTACTTCTCCTGCCTCGACGACCTCATCGCCAGTGCGGTGGCCCACGTCGGGATGCTGGAGGTGGCACAGTTGCGGGCCCGGGTGACGGCCCTGTCCCGACGGCGCCGCAGCGCTGAGACGACCGCTGACGTGCTAGTCGAGCTGCTGGTTGGTGACAAACCCGGTCCGCCTCTGGTCGAGCAGCTGATTTCGCGCTACGAGCGCTACATCGCCTGTGCACGACTGCCGGCGCTGCGCGAAATCCAGCGCCGCAATCTTCGCCAACGAGCCGACGCCGTCGCCGAGGCCATCGAGCGGTCTGGACGCTCGGTGCGGCTCGAGCTGGTGCCGGCGCTGGTTTGCGCGGTTGACGGCGCAGTGGTCGCGGCGGTGGTCGACGACACGCACGATCCTTGCCTCGCCGCGCGGGCCACACTCATCGACATCATCGACGTGCTGGCGCCGCTGGACCAGCGGCCCGTGCAGATCTAACGGGATGCGGGCGTAAGGTCCGGCGGAAGGGTCGGCGTGACGATGTAGCCGGTTGCGATGTCGCCGTAAACGGTGACGTCCTCGGGCCGGTGATGCCAAAACAGCGCGACATAGGCGCACACCACGGCGTCGACGGGATCTTCGGCTGCGTCGAGCTGTGCGGGCCGGATCGCGGCCGCAACCCGGCTCCGCAGCTCCCGCCAGGGCGCGCAGTCGGTCACCCGCAGCCGTGGGGCCGCCCGGTCGAGCCCCTCGATCAGCCTCAGCAACGTCAGCAGCGCACGCCGACGGTCGGCGAAAGCACCCCGCTTGTATTTCAGAGTCTTCGGCAAGCCGAACAGCGCGATGGTCGCGGGATGCGGGTACACCTCGATCGCCCGTCGCGGCGCACGCGATCCGGGATCGATATCGAGAGCCAGCGCAGTCGCTATCCGGGCGCCGCGGGGAGAGCGCAACTCCGGCTTGCCGGTGTAGGCCGGACGTGCACCCGCCTCGAACCGCTGGAAGTCACGGTTGAGCGCGGTCTCGCACGGCCGGAACCCGGTCGGGTTCGTCACGACCAGCGGGGCGTCGATGCCCACCAGGCACTCGTCGCCGACATACGGTCCCACCGCGCCGGCGATGCTCGCGTCGTCGTGCGCTGCACCGACGTCGCGCAGCCGGCCATCGGCATCGACCACCGCGACACCGCTCTGGTTGATCTCCCCCCAGGCAAGGTCGACGCCGATGAAGTACATCTGCTCAACCTGGCGTCTCGCGACCGTAAGCTGTCACGTTGTGAGCATCCCGAACGTGCTGGCCGATCGCTACGCCAGCGCCGAAATGGTGGCGATCTGGTCGCCGGAGGCCAAGGTGATCGCCGAGCGGCGGCTGTGGCTGGCAGTGCTGCGAGCGCAGCTGGAGCTGGGTGCCGAAGTAGCCCGAGGAGTGCCGCCCTCGGTTCTTGCCGACTACGAACGGGTGCTCGATGACGTCGACCTGGCCTCGATCGCGGCCCGCGAGCGGGTGCTGCGCCACGACGTCAAGGCCCGGATCGAAGAATTCAACGCGCTGGCCGGCCACGAACACGTGCACAAGGGGATGACCAGCCGGGATTTGACCGAAAACGTCGAACAGCTGCAGATTCGCCGGTCGCTGGAGCTGGTGTTCGCCCACGGTGTGGCGGTGGTGGCCCGGCTGGCCGAGCGGGCGGTGGCCTACCGCGACCTGGTGATGGTCGGACGCAGCCACAACGTCGCCGCGCAGGCCACCACCCTGGGCAAGCGGTTCGCCTCGGCGGCGCAGGAGACCCTGCTGGCGCTGACCCGCCTGCGGGAGCTGATCGACCGCTACCCGCTGCGCGGCATCAAGGGCCCGATGGGCACCGCGCAGGACATGCTCGACCTGCTCGGCGGCGACCCGGCCAAGCTGGCCGAGCTCGAGCGGCGCGTTGCCGAGTTTCTCGGATTTTCAACGGTTTTGAGCAGTGTAGGGCAGGTCTACCCGCGGTCGCTGGACCACGACGTGGTCTCGGCGTTGGTACAGCTCGGTGCGGGGCCGTCGTCATTGGCGCACACCATCCGGCTGATGGCCGGGCATGACCTGGTCACCGAGGGGTTCGCGCCCGGGCAGGTGGGGTCGTCGGCCATGCCGCACAAGATGAACACCCGCAGTTGCGAACGGGTCAACGGGCTGCAGGTGGTACTGCGTGGCCACGCCTCGATGGTGGCCGAGCTGGCCGGCGCGCAGTGGAACGAGGGGGACGTGTTCTGCTCGGTGGTGCGCCGAGTGGCGTTGCCGGACAGTTTCTTCGCTGCCGACGGGCAGATCGAGACGTTTTTGACCGTGCTCGACGAGTTCGGCGTCTACCCCGCGGTGATCGACCGGGAACTCGATCGCTATCTGCCGTTTTTGGCCACCACCAAGGTGTTGATCGCGGCGGTGCGCGCGGGCATGGGCCGGGAAGCCGCGCACGAGGTGATCCGCGAGCATGCGCTCGCGGCGGCGCTCGCGATGCGCAGCGGCGCCGAGCCCGACCTGCTGGACCGGCTGGCCGGTGACCCGCGGCTGCCGTTGGACCGGGCCGCGCTGGATGCCGCGCTGGCCGACAAGCCGGCGTTCATCGGCGCCGCCGGCGATCAGGTTGACGCGGTGGCCTCCGCGGTGGACGCGCTCGTCGCGCGCTACCCGGATGCGGCCAAGTACACACCGGGTACCATCCTGTAGCGCCATGACTGCCCCGGCTGCGCTTTCCGGCATCGATTTCACCGATTTGGACAACTTTGCCGACGGGTTTCCACATCACCTGTTCGCCGTCCATCGTCGTGCGGCGCCGGTGTTCTGGCACGAGCCGACCGAGCACACCCCCGACGGCGAAGGCTTCTGGTCGGTGGCCACCTATCGGGAAACCCTTGCCGTGCTGCGGGACCCGGCGACGTTCTCTTCGGTCACCGGCGGCGGGCGGCCGTTCGGCGGGACGCTGCTGCAGGATTTGGCAATCGCGGGCCAGGTTCTGAACATGATGGACGATCCGCGCCATGCGCAGATCCGCCGACTCGTCAGCTCCGGGCTCACCCCGCGGATGATCGTTCGTGTCGAGGACGATCTGCGAGCCCGCGCGCGACGGCTGCTGGATGCGGTAGTGCCGGGCGAACCGTTCGACTTTCTGGTCGACGTCGCCGCCGAACTGCCGATGCAGATGATCTGTATCCTGCTGGGAGTCCCTGAGTCCGAGCGGCATTGGCTATTCGAGGCCATCGAGCCGCAGTTTGACTTCGGCGGTTCGCGCACGGCATCCCTGTCGCAGCTCTCAGCCGAGGAGGCCGGGTCACGTATGTACGCGTACGGCCAGGAGCTGATCGCGGCGAAGCGTGCCGAGCCGACCGATGACATGTTGTCGGTGGTCGCGAACGCGACGATCGACGCGCCTGACGAACGGGGCGCCGGACCGGTCCTATCCGATCTCGAGCTGTACCTGTTTTTCAGTCTGTTGTTCAGCGCCGGTGCGGAGACGACGCGCAACGCGGTCGCGGGTGGGCTGCTGGCGCTGGCCGACCATCCGCGGCAATGGCATGCGCTGCGCGAGAACCTCGACCTGCTGCCGTCGGCGATCGAGGAGATAGTCCGGTGGACGTCGCCCTCGCCGTCGAAACGGCGCACCGCCACACGCGACGTGACACTCGGCGGCCAGTCGATCAAGGCAGGACAGAAGGTGCAGATCTGGGAAGGCTCGGCCAATCGCGACGCAGCGGTGTTCGACCACGCCGACGAATTCGACGTCACCCGTAAACCCAATCCGCACCTGGGGTTCGGGCAGGGGGTGCACTACTGTCTGGGCGCTAACCTGGCCCGGCTGGAACTGCGGGTGCTCTTCGAGGAATTGCTGCCGCGCTTCAGCGGCGTGCAGGTCGTGGAACCCGTCGAGTGGACCCGCAGCAACCGGCATACCGGCATCCGGCATCTGGTCGTGGAACTGCTCGGGGCGGGGTGAGGATTTCACTCAGCGGGATCGAGCTCTCGCCGGATGTGTTCTTGGCGGTGATGGCGACCGGGATCCTGTCGGTCGCCGCACGCAACCACCACTATGGCTGGGTGGGCGCAGCACTGGGCGTCGCCGCGACGCTGGGCCTGCTGGGTCTCGTCGCGGCGGCGGTGGCCGGTGTCGCGACCAGGCGCTGGATCGCGGCGTGGAACCTGACCGACCCCGACGTCACGCTGCGGCTCGGCGCTGCCGTGGGCGGGGTTGCGGGATCGTGCTCATGGTGCCTGGGAGTTGGCCAGTGTCGGTACGTCCGGTTTGGCGATTTTGGCCGCTCAGGCGGCGCGGTACACGGGTCATCACTTTTGGCTGGTGGTCGCGGGGGACCTGGGTGGCGGCGATGGTGCTCTACGGGCTGATGACCTGGCTGATCGTCTGGCGCGCAGTCAGCGAGTGGCAGGGCCGGCACGGATTCGAGCCCGACACCTGGATCATGATGGGCGCGCTGGCCGTCGCCACGCTGGCCGGCGACGACATCCACCAGCTGGTCCGCGGCGGGCTGGCCGATGCGGTACGTGCGGTGACCGTGGTGACCTGGGTAGTGGCCACGCTGTGGATACCGCCGCTGATCTATTTCGGGCTGCACCGCATCAGCCGGCGGCCAGAGGTGCTGCGGTTCGGCGGAGTATGGTGGACGCTGGTGTTCCCGCTGGGCATGTACTCGGTGGCCACCGACGCCGCAGCCGGGGTGAGCTCAGTGGGTTGTGATTCCGGCGAGTTTGACGGTGGCCCCGGCCCGGTCCCGGCACGCCGTGGCACTATCGCCGCCCGATAGGCTGATCCGGTGTTGCGTCCTGCGCTGTCCGACTACCGGCACCTGTCCAGTGGCAAGGTGCGCGAGCTGTACCGCATCGACGACGAACACCTGCTGTTCGTCGCAACCGACCGGATTTCGGCGTTCGACTACGTCCTTGACAGCACGATCCCGGACAAGGGCCGAATTCTGACCGCGATGAGCGTGTTCTTCTTCGACTTCATCGAGGCACCCAATCACCTGGCCGGGCCGCCGGACGACCCGCGCATTCCGGACGAGGTGCTCGGGCGCGCGCTGGTGGTGCGCGAACTGGACATGCTCCCGGTAGAGTGTGTGGCTCGCGGCTACCTGACTGGATCGGGACTGCTGGATTACCGACAGAGCGGCAAACTCTGCGGAATCCCGTTGCCGCCGGGCCTGGTTGAGGCCAGCAAGTTGCCCACACCGCTGTTCACCCCGGCTACCAAAGCCGAACTGGGACAACACGACGAGAACATCACGTTCGCGCGGGTGATCGAAATGGTGGGCGGAATTCGGGCCAACCAGTTGCGGGACCGTACCCTGCAGATCTATGCACAGGCCGCCGACCACGCTCTGACGAAGGGAATCATCATCGCCGACACCAAATTCGAGTTTGGAATCGACAAGCACGCCAATCTGGTGCTCGCCGACGAGGTCTTCACCCCCGATTCGTCGCGGTACTGGCCGGCTGCCGAGTACCGTCCCGGGGTAGTGCAGACCAGCTTCGACAAGCAGTTCGTGCGGAACTGGCTGACCGGCCCGGAATCCGGATGGGATCGCTACGGACCGCAACCGCCGCCGCCGCTGCCGGACGACGTCGTCGACGCTACCCGCGCCCGCTACATCGATGCTTACGAACGGATCTCCGGGCTGCGCTTCGACGACTGGATCGGGCCTGGGGCATGACCGCGACACCGCAGCCGCCGGTCGCCAAACGGGTGGACAGTCGGCGCGAATTCCATGGCGACGTATTCGTCGATCCCTACGAGTGGCTGCGCGACAAGTCCGACCCGGAGGTGATCGCCTACCTGCAGGCAGAGAACGACTACACCGACCAGATCACCGCTGACCTGGAACCGCTGCGACAGCGCATTTTCGATGAGATCAAAGCGCGCACCAAGGAAACCGACCTGTCGGTCCCGACTCGTCGCGGTCAGTGGTGGTACTACGTGCGCACCTTCGAGGGAAAGCAGTACGGTGTCCAATGCCGTTGCCCAGTGACGGGTCCCGCCGACTGGAACCCTCCGGCCTTCGACGAGCACACCGTGATCGCTGGTGAACAGGTGCTGCTCGACGAGAACGTGGAGGCCGAGGGCCACGAATTTTTCGCGCTGGGCGCGGCCAGCGTCAGCCCCGACGGCAATCTACTGGCCTATTCCGTCGACGTTGTCGGAGACGAGCGATACACTTTGCGGTTCAAAGACTTACGAACCGAAGAGCTGTACCCCGATGTGATCGTCGGCATCGGCGCGGGTGCGACCTGGGCGACCGACAACCGCACGGTGTACTACGTGACCCTCGACGATGCCTGGCGGCCCGATACCGTGTGGCGACACCGGTTGGGCTCGGGTATGCCCGCCGAGAAGGTCTATCACGAACCCGACGAGCGGTTCTGGCTGGCGGTGGGTCGCACTCGCAGCGAGGCTTATGTGCTTATCGCCGCGGGCTCGGCCATCACCTCCGAGGTGCGTTACGCGGACGCAGCCGATCCGCGCGCACAATTCACTATCGTGCTGCCGCGACGCGAGGGTGTCGAGTACTCGGTGGAGCACGCAGTCGTGGGTGGTCAGGACCGGTTTTTAATTCTGCACAACGACGGTGCGGTCAATTTCACGCTGGCGGAAGCCCCGGTGAGCGATCCGGGTATGCAGCGCACTCTGATTGCTCACCGCGACGATGTCCGGCTCGACGCAGTCGACGCCTTCGAGCACCATCTGGTGGTCAGTTATCGGCGTGCGGCCCTGCCGCGGATACAGTTATGGCCCATCGGTGAGGACGGTCAGTACGGACAACCCGAAGAGATCGCGTTCGACACCGAATTGATGTCGGCGGGCCTGGATGCCAACCCGACGTGGAGCTCGCCGAAACTGAGGATCGGTGCTGCCTCGTTCATCACGCCGACACAGATCTATGACCTCGACCTGGCCACCGGTGAGCGCATCCTGCTGCGGGAGCAGCCGGTGCTCGGCGATTACCGACGCGAGGACTACGTCGAACGGCGCGAGTGGGCGCAAGCCGCCGACGGCACCCGGATCCCGCTGTCGATTGTTTATCGTGCCGGGATCGAATTTCCAGCTCCGACAATGCTTTATGGCTACGGCGCTTACGAGATCTGCGAGGATCCGCGATTTTCCATCGCGCGGCTGTCGTTACTGGACCGTGGCATGGTGTTCGCAATCGCACACGTCCGCGGCGGCGGTGAGATGGGCCGGCTGTGGTACCAGCACGGCAAGCTGCTGGAGAAGAAGAACACGTTCACCGACTTCGTCGCGGCGGCAAGACATTTGGTGGACACGCGCCTGACTCGGCGGGAGAAGCTGGTGGCGATGGGCGGCAGCGCGGGCGGACTACTGGTCGGCGCGGTGGCCAACATGGCGCCGGAGTTGTTCGCTGGAATCCTGGCGCAGGTGCCGTTCGTCGATCCGCTGACCACCATCTTGGATCCGTCATTGCCGTTGACCGTCACCGAATGGGAGGAATGGGGAAACCCGTTGAGCGACAGCAATGTCTACTTCTACATGAAGTCTTATTCACCGTATGAGAACATCACCGCCAAACCCTATCCGCCGATTCTGGCGATGACGTCGCTGCACGACACCAGGGTGCACTACGTCGAGCCCGCGAAATGGGTTGCGGCACTGCGGCACGCCAACACCGACGGCAATCCGGTGCTGCTGAAGACTCAGATGAGCGCCGGTCATGGCGGGATCAGTGGCCGCTACGAGCGCTGGAAGGAAATCGCCTTCCAATACGCCTGGCTGCTAGCTGTTGCCGATCGCGACCACTACGGCAGCGGCCAAGAAGACGACCTCTATAGCCGTACGCAGGGGTAGCCGCGTCGTCATCGAGTCCTGACCGAGGCAGCCCGCCTGGTTGCCGAGCGGGGCGCTGATCGGGTCTCGCTTCGTGAACTGGCCCGGGCAGCGGGTGTCTCCCACGCCGCGCCCGCGCACCACTTCACCGACCGGCGGGGCCTGTTCACCGCGCTGGCCACCCAGGGATTTCGGCTACTGGCCGCCGCGCTCGTCGACGCTCGGCCGCGGTTCGTCGACGCGGCATGGGCATATGTGCGGTTCGCTATCGAGCACCCGGGCCACTACCGGGTGATGTTCGACAAGTCGCTGCTCGACACCTCCGACCCCGAACTGGTTGCCGCCGAGGCCGCTGCCGGCGCTGAACTGTCTCGCGGCGTGGCCACCCTAAGCGATCGGAACGCCAGGGCGGACCCAGCCGGTGCTGAGTTGGCGGCCTGGTCACTGGTTCACGGGTTTTCGATGCTGTGGCTCAACGACGCGGTCAACGCCCGCGTGAAGGCCGCCGATCCGATGCGCACTGTCGAGCGGATTGCGAGGATGCTGTTCGAAGGCTGATACGGTTCAGGGCAACGGCGGCCCTTGGCCCGGTACCGCACAGGCGGGCTTCCTCGGCAGGAACGCCGCGGGGATATAGGCCAGCACCAGCAGGACAACAGCCGCCAGGAACACCGCGGTGTAGGCGTGCGACAAGTCGTGCAGCACGTTGCTCATGAAGTCAGGCGACAGGGCTCGACGCGGTATGGCCGACGGGTTGGGCGACACCCCATGTCGCGCTGCTTCCTGTTGAAGGATTGCGAATTTGTCCGCAGCGGAAATGTTTTTGCTGCGGTTGAATTGGTTGGTCAGGATCACCGACATCAACGCGGTGCTGATAGACCCGGCCACTTGGTGGTTGACATTGACCAGCGCCGAACCGCGCGCGATCTGATGCGGGCCCAGGGCCTGCACGGCCGCTGCCGTCAGCGGCATCACGGTGGAACCCAGGCCCATACCCATCATCGCCAGCCCCGTCAGCAGCACAGGCAGGTAATGCGCCTGCGTCGCGATACCGTAAGCGAAAGTGGCCATGCCGACCAGGATCAGCGTGATGCCGGCCAGGACAATCCTGTTGGGGCCGCGCCTGTCCATCAACCAGCCGGCAATGGGCATGGTCAGCAGGGCACCGAACCGCTCCGGGAGCATATGCACTCCGGATTGCAGGGGCGACTGCTGCAGCAGCTGCTGCAAGCAGCTTGGAATGAGCAGCACAGCGCCGAAAAACGCCGTTGCGAACAACAACATCGCTGCGTTGGCGGTGGTGACTTCCCGGTTGTGGAAAAGCCGCAAGTCGATCAGCGGGTGAGCTGTGCGACGCAGCGCATGCACCACAAACCCGCCGACCAGCAGCAGGCCGGCGGCCGCCGGTATCCATACGTGGCGGTCGGTGACCGTGCCGCGGCCCGGGATGGACGACACCCCGTAGAGCAGAGTCGCCAAGCCGGGCGATAGCAGCAGCATGCCGACGAAGTCGAAACTCTCCGACGACGTCGTCCGATCCGGTGGGAAGACGATCGCGGTCAGCACGAAGGTGATCACGCCGATCGGCACGTTGATGCCGAAGATCCACTCCCAGCCGTAGGAGTCGATCAGCCAGCCGCCCAAAATCGGTCCGGCGATCGGGCCGAGCAGCATCGGGATGCCCAGCACTGCCATCAGCCGGCCGATCCGCCTCGGACCCGCCGCGCGGGTCAAGGTGGTAATGGCCAGCGGCATCAACATGCCGCCACCGAGGCCCTGCACCACCCGGAAGGTGATGAGCAGAGTGATGTTCGGCGCCGTCGCGCACAGCATCGATCCCGCCGTGAACGCCAGGACAGACGCCATAAACAGCCGCTTGGTTCCGAACCGGTCGGCAGCCCAGCCGGCCAGCGGGATCACCGTGGCCAGTGCCAGCGTGTAGCCGGTCATCGTCCAGGCGACGATGGCCTGGGTGGACTCGAATTCGGTGATGAAGGTGCGCTGCGCGACGCCCACGATCGTGGTGTCCATGATCGCCATCAAGGCCGCCAGGGCGCAGACACCGGCGATGCGAAGCAGGCCCGCATCGAGCTTGTCCGCCTGGACCGCGCCGCCCGGTGTCGTCGGCGGCTTGTGCGGCCGCTGACGCGAGGTAGGTTGCAGCACGCCCGCCAGCGTACGACTAGGTTAGGTAACCAAGCTACTTTCCACGATGCCGATAAGGCCGCCCTCACGTAGGGCTGCGGCGCGACCCGACACGCTGCCTGGATTTCACCATTTGGAAACCTGGGCTGGGCACACTGGCGGTGTGCCTGGAAAGCTGATGGTCTCGGTCTCCGGGATCAGCGATCGCACTTTAGCCGACGTCGGGGCGTTCTGTGCCCAGATGGACGCCCGGGCGGTGCCGGTGTCGTTACTGGTGGCGCCGCGTCTCAAGGGCGGCTACCGGCTCGACCGCGACCCGCACACCGTCGAGTGGCTGAGCGCGCGGCGCGCCGGGGGCGATGCGGTCTTGCTGCACGGCTACGACGAGGCGGCCACCAAGAAGCGGCGCGGTGAATTCGCCACGCTGCCCGCACACGAGGCGAACCTGCGGTTGATGGCGGCCGACCGGGTGCTCGAACATCTCGGACTGCGGACCCGGCTGTTCGCCGCGCCAGGCTGGGTGGTATCGTCTGGGACGGTGACCGCGTTGCCGCGTAACGGCTTCTGTCTGTTAGTCGGTCTGCACGGGATCACCGACCTGGTCCGTCAAACCACCATCCGCACCCGGGTGCTGGGCATCGGTGAAGGCTTCCTGGCCGAGCCGTGGTGGTGCCGGATGCTGGTCTTGTCCGCGGAACGCATCGCGCGTCGCGGCGGGATCGTGCGGGTCGCGGTGGCGGCCCGGCACCTGCGCAAGCCCGGGCCACTGCAGGCGATGTTCGACGCCGTGGACCTGGCGTCGATGCACGGCTGCGAGCCGACGGTGTACCGGTGGCGGGCGCATCGAGAGGCTCTCGACGCAGCGTGAGCGTCGGCGTCACTAGTCTGTAGCGGCATGAGGTGCGCCGACGACGATCATGGCGGCGCAGCCGCGATCGAGGAGTGACGCTGATGGGCGAGGTTGCCGATGTCATTGTTGTCGGAGCGGGTCTGGCCGGCCTGGTGGCTGCCTGCGAACTGGTCGAGCGTGGCATGCGGGTGCTGGTCCTCGACCAGGAGAACAGCGCCAACCTGGGCGGGCAGGCGTACTGGTCGTTCGGTGGCCTGTTTTTCGTCGACAGCCCCGAGCAACGCCGCCTCGGTGTCCGCGACAGCCACGAACTTGCACTGCAAGATTGGCTCGGCACCGCAGGTTTCGACCGTCCCGAAGACTACTGGCCGAAGCAATGGGCGCACGCCTACGTCGATTTCGCGGCAGGAGAGAAACGCAGCTGGCTGCGGGCCCGGGGCCTGCAGATCTTTCCGCTGGTCGGGTGGGCCGAGCGCGGCGGGTACGACGCCTGCGGGCACGGTAACTCGGTGCCGCGGTTTCACATCACCTGGGGAACCGGACCGGCGCTGGTGGAGATTTTCGCCCGCCGGCTGCGGGACTGCTCGACGGTGCGTTTTGCGTATCGCCATCGGGTCGACGAGCTGATCGTCGAAGGCGACGTCGTCAAAGGGGTACGCGGCGCCGTGCTGGAGCCATCGGATACACCCCGCGGCGCACCGTCTTCGCGGAAAGTGATCTCGGAGTTCGAATTCCGTGCTTCGGCGGTGATCGTCACCAGCGGCGGCATCGGCGGCAACCACGATCTGGTACGGGCAAACTGGCCGAAGCGGATGGGTCGGGTTCCCGAGCAACTGCTGAGCGGAGTGCCGGCGCACGTCGACGGTCGGATGATCGGTGTCGCCGAAAAGGCCGGTGCCCGGGTGATCAACCGGGACCGGATGTGGCATTACACCGAGGGCATCACCAACTACGACCCGATCTGGCCGCTGCACGGGATCCGGATCATCCCGGGCCCGTCGTCACTGTGGCTGGACGCTAAGGGCAAGCGACTGCCCGCGCCGCTGTACCCGGGCTTCGACACCCTCGGCACGCTGGAGTACATCGCCCAGTCCGGCTACGACTACACGTGGTTCGTGTTGAACGCCAAGATCATCGAGAAGGAGTTTGCGCTCTCCGGCCAGGAGCAGAACCCCGACTTGACCGGTCGCAGCGTGCGTGAACTACTGCGTAATCGAGCCAGATCGGGGCCGCCCGGCCCGGTGCAGGCATTCGTCGAGCGCGGAGTGGACTTCGTCAGCGCAGACTCGTTGCGCGACCTGGTGTCCGCGATGAACAAACTCCCTGAAGTGCTGCAGCTGGACTATCCGACGGTGGCCGAGCAGGTCACTGCACGCGACCGTGAGGTGGCCAACCGGTTCAGCAAGGACAGCCAGGTCAACGCGATCCGAACCGCCCGTGGATATCTCGGCGACCGGCTCGGCAGGGTGGCCGCTCCGCATCGGCTGACCGACCCGAAGGCTGGGCCGTTGATCGCGGTCAAGCTGCACATCTTGACCCGCAAAACGCTCGGTGGATTGGAGACCGACCTGGATTCCCGCGTGCTCAAGGCCGGCGGCGTGCCGTTGGACGGGTTGTATGCGGCCGGCGAGGTGGCCGGCTTCGGCGGTGGCGGCGTGCACGGGTATCGAGCCCTGGAGGGCACCTTTCTGGGCGGGTGTATCTTCTCGGGTCGCGCCGCCGGCCGCGGCGCGGCCGGCGACATCGCCTAGTCGCGGCGGCTCAGGCGGTATTCGCCGGTCCACCCGCCAGACGCAGAATCGCACGATTTGACGTCAAATCGTGCGATTCTGCGTCTACTCGTGCGTTAGAAGGTGACCGCACTCTCTTCGGGCAGCACCTGGAAGTCGGTGCTGGTCATTTCGCTGAGCCGGCCGTAGTAGATGCCTCGAGCTTTCGGCGCGATGATGCCCTGATGGATAGGCACCGCGCGTGCGGGCGCCACCGCGGGCAGGTAATCCACCGCCTCGGAGATCTTCATCCACGGCGCTGCCGCCGGGGCGGCCAAGATGTCGACCGGTTCGTCGGGAACAAACAGCGCGTCACCTGGGTGCATGAGCCGCGCCGGGTGGTCGTCGTCGCCGACTAAATACGAGATGTTGTCGACAACCGGGATTTCCGGGTGGATGACCGCATGCTGGCCACCGACTGCCCGGATGGTCAGCTCACCGACCCGGAGCTGGTCGCCGACATGCGCGACCTGGCAGGGCTCACCGAGCTGGGCGGCGGTTTGCCCGTCGGCATAGAGCACGGCGGCCGGATTGCCCTGGCACAGCGCGGGCAATCGGGCAGGGTCCACATGGTCGGGGTGCTGGTGGGTGATCATTATCGCCGACAGACCGGTGATTCCCTCAAAACCGTGCGAGAAATTGCCCGGGTCGAACAACACTTTGGTGTGGCCGAAGTCGGCCAGTAGACACGAATGGCCGAAATGCGTGAGTTCCATAACTACCAGTGTGCCCACCGGCAACGCCCACCATCCGGCCAATCCGGGGACCGCCGCAATCGGCTCATGCGAGTGAGGCGGGCTGGCGGCCGACCGGTAGAGTTGGCGCCGATCGACGTGAGGAGGAGACGCCGATGGCCCGGGTGGTCGTGCATGTGATGCCCAAGGCCGAGATTCTCGACCCGCAGGGTCAGGCGATTGTCGGTGCGTTGGGACGGCTGGGACATACCGGTATCTCAGATGTTCGGCAGGGCAAGCGGTTCGAGCTGGAGATCGATGACACCGTCGGGGATGCCGAGTTGGCCGAGATTGCCGAGTCATTGTTGGCCAACACCGTGATCGAGGACTGGACACTGAGCCGGGAAACCTCATGACGGCCCGGATCGGTGTCATCACCTTTCCTGGGACGCTCGACGACGTCGACGCTGTCCGCGCGGTGCGATTGGTCGGCGCCGAGGCGGTCAGTCTGTGGCACGCCGACGCCGACCTCAAGGGTGTCGACGCGGTGGTGGTACCGGGTGGGTTCTCCTACGGGGACTATCTGCGGGCCGGAGCGATCGCCCGGTTCGCGCCGGTGATGGATGAAGTCATCGCTGCTGTCGGCCGTGGTCTGCCGGTTTTAGGCATTTGCAACGGCTTTCAGGTGTTGTGTGAGGCCGGGTTGTTGCCCGGTGCGCTCACCCGCAATGCGGGTCTGCATTTCGTGTGCCGCGATGTGTGGCTGCGGGTCGAGTCGGCGACGACGGCATGGACGTCGCGGTTCGAGCACGGCGCCGACCTGCTGGTGCCGTTGAAGTCTGGTGAGGGCCGTTACGTGGCCTCCGAGCAGGTGCTCGACGAGCTGGAAGCCGATGGGCGGGTGGTGTTCCGCTATCACGACGACATCAACGGCTCGTTGCGCAAGATCGCCGGAATCAGTTCGGCCAACGGTCGCGTCGTCGGGCTGATGCCGCATCCCGAGCATGCGATCGAAGCGCTGACCGGACCGTCCGAGGACGGGCTGAGCTTGTTTTGTTCGGCGCTGGATTCCGTTTTGGCTGCGTGACCTGATGGCCGGCAGCAAGCCGACTGGCGTTCAGCTGCCCAGGCAAACCGACGCCTCGGCGGTGTGGCACAAAAACGTCATCGTCTCCTGCAGGTACAACTGCACGACCTCGGCGTCGTGGGTGAGGTAACCGATCGAGACGTCGGTGCCCAGCTGCAGGTCGAAATCGCCGCCGCGAGTGGTCAGCACGATGGCGCCGTCGATGGCCGGCGCCCAGATGATGTCCCCGTCGACCAGCCGGTTCAGGTGCTCGCGGATCGGGTAGCCGTGTTCGGTGGTCTCGCTGACCTTGGTGTAGACATCGGCGGACAGCAGAACTGAGTAGGGTCCGTCGACACCGGCCAGCCGCAGCGCGGACAGCGCCTGGCTGATCGTGTCGGGAATCTGGCGGACGTCTTCGGGCAGTGTCAGCGGCCGGTTGGAGCTGGCGCTTCGGATACCCTCGATCGACGCCGCCGGATAGCCTTCGAAGATGGCCCGGTCTTCGACAAACGCCAGCTTCTTGGCCGCGCTCTTGACCGGATCCCAGTCTGAATCCTTCGAACCGCGCTCCACGTCGTCAATCTCCGACCGCGACAAGCTAAACCGAACCCGAAGCCGTACAAGCGGTTTGCTGGCCCGTAGGTGCGCGACGACTCCGTCGCCAGGAGCGGCCACGTCCAGCAGCCGGCCGGTCCCGACCGCCGCCATGGTGGGTCCGCCCGGACCGCTGACGTCGACGACGCGGCGTCCGGCGATATGGCGCCTGAAGGTCCGCGACGCCTCCAATTCGATTTCAGCCCAAGCTGCTTGGGTGATCGGCGCTAACTCACGGTAGAGGTTGTCCATCGGGGTCTCCTTTCAGACTGCCGATCCTGAGCGAGCCGTCGCCGGGCGCCGCGGGAGCCGCCGGCGCATCTGGCATGAGTGGAGGATCGTCGAGGAAGTCGATAGTCGGCACGAAGAACAGTCCTCCGGTGACAGCGGTGGAAAAGTCCAGGATGCGGTCGGTGTTGCCGGGTGGATCGCCGAGGAACATGTTGCGCAGCATCTGTTCGGTGACCGCCGGGCTGCGGGAGTAGCCGATATAGTAAGTGCCGTACTCCCCGCTGCCGACCGCACCGAACGGCATGTTGCGCCGGACGATCTTGAGCTCAGTGCCCGCGTCGTCTTCGACCTTGTTCAACGCCAGGTGCGAGTTGGCCGGCAAGGCGGCGTCGTCGAATTCGAGGTCTTCGAGTTTGGTGCGGCCGATCGCCCGTTCCTGCTCGGTCACCGACAACGAGTTCCAGGCGGCCATGTCGTGCACGTACTTCTGCACGTGCACGTAGCAGCCGCCGGCGAAGCCGGGATCCTCGTCGCCGATCTGCGTGGAGCTGGCCGCCAGCGGCCCGTCGGGATTCTCGGTTCCGTCGACGAATCCGAGCAGGTCCCGGTTGTCGAAGAACTGGAATCCGTGCACCTCGTCGACGACGGTCACAGCGCCGGCCAACGCGTCCATCAGCCGGGTGGCCAGCTCGAAGCACACGTCCAAGGTTTCAGCGCGGATGTGGAACAGCAGGTCGCCGGGGGTGGCCGGGGCGACGTGCCGCGGACCGTGCAGGGCGACGAACGGGTGCAGCTCGGCGGGCCGCGGACCGGCGAAGAGCCGGTCCCAGGCGTCAGAGCCGATCGCGGTGATCACCGACAGTCGTTTGGCCGGGTCGCGGAATCCGATCGCTCGAACCAGTCCGGAGACGTCGGGCAGCACCTCGTGGACGGTCTTTTCCCCACCCTCGTCGATGGTGGCCACCAGAAAAATCGCAGCAGACGTCAACGGCGCCAGAACCGGTTGCGGTTGCGCACCCCTCACGGTTTCGACCCTAACGTCTGTCGGCCTGATGAAAAGATGGGGGCATGGCTGCCACGGCACCGGGCCTGTGCGCGTTCATCGACGCCTCCCCGTCACCGTTTCACGTCTGCGCCACCGTGGCGTCGGGCCTGCGTGCCGCCGGATACACCGACCTGGCCGAGGCGGACCGCTGGCCACCTGCCGGGAAGTTCTTCACCGTGCGGGCCGGCTCGCTGGTGGCCTGGGACAGCAGCGGGGATCCAGTCGAGCGCTCAGGGTGGCCGTTCCGCATTGTCGGTGCCCACACCGACAGCCCTAACCTGCGGGTCAAGCAGCATCCCGACCGTGCGGTCGCCGGATGGCAGGTGGTGGCCCTGCAGCCGTATGGGGGCGCGTGGCTGAATTCCTGGTTGGACCGCGACCTCGGCATCAGCGGGCGGCTGTCGATCCGCCACGGTGCGGGCCTGCAGCACCGGCTGGTTCGTATCGATGAGCCGATCCTGCGGGTGCCCCAACTGGCCATCCATCTGGCCGAGGACCGCACGTCGGTGAGCCTGGACCCGCAGCGTCACGTCAACGCGGTGTGGGCGACCGGTGCGGGCACCCGATCGTTTCTCGACTACGTCGCCGAGCGGGCCGGTGCCGCCGCCGACGTCGTGCTCGGAGCCGATCTGATGGCCCACGACCTGACGCCGTCGACACTGTGTGGTGTCGACGACGACTTCGTCAGCGCGCCGCGACTGGACAACCAGGCCAGCTGCTACGCCGGACTGGAGGCGCTGCTGGCCGTCCAGCCGCGTGGATATCTGCCGGTGCTGGCGTTGTTCGACCACGAAGAGGTCGGGTCCAGCTCCGACCACGGCGCCCAGTCTGAGCTGCTGCTGACCGTGCTGGAACGGATCGTGCTGGCGGCGGGAGGTGATCGTGAGGACTTCCTGCGGCGGCTCTCGGGATCTGCGGTGGCTTCGGCGGACATGGCCCATGCCACCCATCCCAACTATCCGGACCGCCACGAGCCGTATCACCTGATAGCCGTCAACGCCGGCCCGGTGCTCAAAGTGCAGCCGAACCTGCGCTACGCCACTGACAGCCGCACGGCAGCGGTGTTCGCACTGGCCTGCGCCCAGGCCGGGGTGCCTCTGCAGCGCTACGAACATCGCGCCGACCTGCCCTGCGGTTCGACAATCGGTCCGCTGACCGCAGCTCGCACCGGCATCCCGACCGTCGACGTGGGCGCACCCCAGCTTGCCATGCATTCGGCACGGGAGCTGATGGGTGCCCGCGACGTCGCTGCGTATGCCGCCGCGCTGCAGGCGTTCCTGTCACCCGCCTGACCGGACCGGCGCGCACTTAGACTGTCTTCCGTGACGTCCGGGCTCACCCCCGCGGTCGACACCGTCGAGCGCGCCGCGGCCACCGCCGACCTGCCGCAGCCGTATCGCGAGCTGGGCCTCAAAGACGACGAGTACCAGCGTATCCGCGACATCCTGGGCCGGCGGCCCACCGACGTCGAGCTGGCCATGTACGCGGTGATGTGGAGTGAGCACTGCTCGTATAAGTCGTCGAAGGTTCATTTGCGTTACTTCGGCCAGACCACCACCGAGGCGATGCGGGCGAACATGTTGGCCGGCATCGGGGAAAACGCCGGCGTCGTCGACATCGGCGACGGCTGGGCGGTGACCTTCAAGGTGGAATCGCACAATCACCCTTCCTATGTCGAGCCGTACCAGGGTGCCGCCACCGGCGTGGGCGGAATCGTGCGCGACATCATGGCGATGGGCGCACGACCGGTCGCGGTGATGGACCAACTGCGGTTCGGCCCGGCCGACGCGCCCGACACCCGCCGGGTGCTCGACGGCGTGGTCCGTGGCATCGCCGGCTACGGTAATTCGCTGGGTCTGCCCAACATTGGCGGCGAGACCGTCTTCGACCCCTGCTATGCGGGCAACCCGCTGGTCAACGCGCTGTGTGTAGGAGTGCTGCGAAGCGAAGATCTCCAGCTGGCGTTCGCCTCGGGCGCCGGGAACAAGATCATCCTGTTCGGTGCGCGCACCGGGCTTGACGGCATCGGCGGGGTGTCGGTGCTGGCCTCGGACACCTTCGCCGGGGACGAATCAGGACCCGGCCGCAAAAAGCTGCCCTCGGTCCAAGTCGGCGACCCGTTCATGGAAAAAGTGCTCATCGAGTGCTGCCTGGAGTTGTACGCGGCTGGACTGGTGGTCGGCGTCCAAGACCTCGGTGGTGCCGGATTAGCCTGTGCCACATCGGAATTAGCATCCGCCGGAGATGGCGGTATGGCCGTCGAACTCGACAAGGTGCCGCTTCGGGCCAAGAACATGACCCCCGCGGAGGTGCTCTGCAGCGAGTCGCAGGAGCGGATGTGCGCGGTGGTCGAGCCGCAGAACGTCGACGCGTTCTTGGCGGTATGCCGCAAATGGGAGGTATTGGCCACCGTGATCGGCGAGGTGACCGACGGTGACCGATTGCAGATCACCTGGCACGGCGAGACCGTCGTGGACGTGCCACCACGCACGGTGGCCCACGAGGGCCCGGTTTACCGGCGTCCGGTTGCCCGGCCCGAGTCGCAGGATGCGCTCAACGCCGACCGGTCGAGCCGGCTTCCCCGCCCGGTCAGCGGTGACGAGCTGCGCGCGACTTTGCTTGCCCTGCTGGGCAGTCCGCACCTGTGCAGCCGCGCGTTCATCACCGAACAGTACGACCGCTACGTGCGCGGCAACACCGTGCTGGCCCAGCATGCCGACGCCGGGGTGCTGCGGGTCGACGAGGACAGCGGCCGCGGTATCGCAGTGTCGACCGATGGGTCCGGGCGCTACACGGCGCTGGATCCCTACACCGGCGCCCAACTCGCGTTGGCCGAGGCGTACCGCAACGTCGCCGTGACCGGCGCCACCCCGGTCGCGGTCACCAACTGCCTGAATTTCGGCTCGCCGGAAGATCCCGCGGTGATGTGGCAATTCGCCCAGGCGGTGCGGGGCCTGGCCGATGGCTGTGCAGCGCTGGGTATTCCGGTGACCGGTGGCAATGTGAGCTTCTACAACCAAACCGGGTCGGCGCCGATCCTGCCCACCCCGGTGGTCGGGGTGCTCGGCGTCCTCGAGGATGTGAGCCGGCGTCTCCCGACGGCGATGGGCACCGAGCCGGATGCGACGCTGCTGCTACTCGGAGACACCCGCGCCGAATTCGACGGCTCGGTCTGGGCGCAGGTCACCGCCGATCATCTGGGCGGGCTGCCGCCATCGGTCGATTTCGTCCGGGAAAAGCTGCTGGCCGAGGTGCTGCGCGCCGCCTCCCACGACGGGCTGGTGTCGGCGGCCCATGACCTGTCCGAAGGCGGCCTGGCGCAAGCCGTGGTGGAGTCGGCGCTAGCCGGCGCAACTGGTTGTCGCATCGTCATTCCCGAAGATTTTGAATCGGGCACCGGTCCGTTTACTTTTCTTTTTTCCGAATCGGCCGGCCGGGTCCTGGTGGCCGTGCCGGGCGCCCAGGAGAGCCGGTTTCGGTCGATGTGCGAGGCACGGGGGTTGCCGGTCACCCGTATCGGCGTGGTCGACAGGGGTTTGGACGCGGTGCAGGTCCAGGGGTTGTTCACGGTGCCGCTGGCTGAGCTGCGCGGCACCTACCGGGGTGTGCTGCCGGCACTGTTTGGGTAGCACCATGAGTACTTCGTTAGATGACCTAACAGGAGAGTCCGCGCCGGCCGAGCCTCACCGGCGGCATCCGCTGCTGGTGTGGGCGTGGAGCCTGCTGCGGCTGAGCTTCGTCGGGGTGGCGTTCGGTGCGTTGTTCTTCTGCTTGTCGCTGACACCGTCGCTGCTGCCGCGGGGCTGGCTGCTGCAAGGTCTGATCGGCGGCATCAACGCCGCGTTCGGGTACGGCCTGGGTGTGGTAGTCGGCTGGGCGACAGAACGTTTCGTGCTGCGTAACGTCGCCTGGTGGCCGCCGTCGACGCGGGCGCTGTTCTGGCTGAAGGCGGCCGTGGTGGTCATCGCTCCGACGGCCTGCGTGCTGATGCTCGTCCCGGCTGCCGCCTGGCAGCGGCAGGTGTCCGCGTTGATGGGTATCGCCGGCCCGACGACGCCGGGTTACTTGCGCACACTGACCGTGGCGGTTGTCGTCAGCGCTGGGATGGTGTCCACGGTGCGAGTGCTCATCGACGCGGTGACGTTGCTGGCCCGGATACTGATCAGGCGGTGGAACCTACACAGCGAGGTGGCGCTGTTCATCGGCACCGCGATCGTGGTGGCGCTGCTGGTGACCCTGATCAACGGCGTCCTCGTTCGAGGATTCTTTGCCGCAGCGAACGACATTTCCCAACCACGCGACGCCGCGACCCCGCCTGGCTTGTCACAGCCGATGTTGCCCGAAAAGTCCGGCAGTCCAACATCTTTGGTGTCCTGGGACACTCTGGGCCGCGAGGGCCGCAAGTTCGTGGCCACCGGGCCGCACGCGGCAGAGTTGACCCGGCTCAACGGCCGCCCCGCCAAGGAGCCCATCCGCGTGTATGCCGGACTGCGCAGCGCCGCCGACGCGCAGGACCGGATGAAGGTGATCGTTGCAGAACTCGAGCGCACCCGTGCCTTCACCCGCCGGTTGCTCGTCGTCGTCCCGACAACCGGCACCGGCTGGATCGATTCGGCGGCACCGGCCGCACTGGAGATGATGTACAACGGCGACACCGCCGTCGTCGGTGTGCAGTATTCGTACCTGCCGAGCTGGGTCTCGTTTCTGGCCGACCGGCAAAAGTCGATGGAGTCCGGCCGTCTGTTGATCGACACTGTGCACGACCGTTGGCAACAACTGCCGCCCGATCACCGGCCGAAGTTGGTGCTCTACGGCGAGAGCCTGGGCTCGCTGGCCGGGCAAGCTGCCTTCCCCTACCTACCGGACATCGAAAAGCAAGGCTTCGACGGGGTGCTCTGGGTCGGACCCCCGCAGGCCAGCCCGTTGTGGCACGCGCTGATCGTGCGGCGCGATCCCGGCACTACGGAGGTAGCGCCGCGCTACGACAACGGACGACGGGTGCGGTTCTGCGAAGCCGTCGACCCGGCGGACGTCGCCCGGGTTGCGGCGCCGCCGTGGCAGGGCACCCGGGTGCTCTTCGAGCAACATCCCTCCGACCCGGTGGTCTGGTGGTCACCCGACCTGCTCTTCGGCCGGCCGGACTGGCTCGTCGAACCTCCTGGGCGCGATCGCACCGCGTCGATGCGCTGGTACCCGGTCGTGACGTTTTGGCAGGTCAGTGCCGACTTGCCGCACGCCCTGGACGTGCCCGCCGGGCACGGCCACAACTACCGCAATACCATCGTGGACGGCTGGGTCGCGGTAGCGCCGCCGCGCGGCTGGACCACCGCCGACACCGAACGCGTCCGGGCGGCGCTGGACACGTTCGCAGCCGCCAGTGGTCTCGAAAACTGATGTATTACTGGTCTTTTCGTAGGATTTGGGCACTTGTTTTGGCTGCCGGCCTGGTTGGCTTCAGCTTTGTCGGCCCCCGGATACCGATGCCGTGGCGGGTACCGACCCAGGCGGGTTTGGCCGGGTTGCTGGTGCTGCTCACCCGAGCGCCGCTGGGGCTGCGCCCACCCCTACTGCGGGCGGGATTGCGGCTGGGCCTGACGACCGGCGCGGTCGCGGCGACCGCTGTCGCGGCGACGACGTCGGTGCCCCTGGTGCGGCTGTCGATGGCCGGCCGGCAGTTGCCCCGGCCGGCGGCGAGCTGGCTGCTGTGGCAGATCCCGCTGGGCACGGTGTGGGCCGAGGAGGCCGGCTTCCGCGCTGCGTTGGCCGCCGCCACCCGCGTGTTCGGCGACCGTCGCGGCCGGCTCGCGCAAGCCGCCGCATTCGGGCTGTCGCACATCCCCGACGCTCGCGCGAGCGGTGAGCCGGTGGCTCCCACCGTATTGGCCACCGCTTTTGCGGGCTGGGTATTTGGTTGGCTGGCAGAGCGTTCCGGCAGCCTGGCGGCGCCGATGCTGGCGCACTTGGCGATCAACGAAACCGCCGCCGTGGCCGCTTTGGCGCTCCAGCGGCGGTCTGCTGATGGGTTAAGGCATGGTTGCACGCCGGCGAGCTGATCCGGCGCAGACCCGCGCCGCGGTGCTGTCTGTGGCGAGGTGGTTGCGCGACGAGACCCGGCCCGTCCCGGACCGCGCCGAACTGGCGGCAGCGGTGCGCCTGACCGCCCGCACGCTGGCCGAGCAGGCGCCCGGGTCCAGCGTCGAGGTGCGGATTCCGCCGTTCGTCGCGGTGCAGTGCGTCGCCGGAGCGCGTCACACCCGCGGCACCCCACCCAATGTCGTCGAAACCGACCCGCGGACCTGGCTGCGGTTGGCCACCGGACTGCTGGCGATGGCCGACGCCGCGGCCGCCGGAACGCTGCGCCTGTCCGGCTCGCGGGCCGGCCAGATCCAGCGGTGGCTACCGCTGGTGCAGCTGGTCGACTCACCGGTGAGTGGCGAAAGTGACCATGCGGCAGATATCGGTGTGGCAGATGTGAATTCTGACACCTTCCGGGACGGGTCATCTGCAGACGACCCGTAGCAAAACCGGCGACACGCGAACTCGATTCGGACCCTCGCGCTGGTTCCCCGTAAACTGCGTTACGTCACCCATTGCGCCCAGGGAGCCGCCCACCGTGACCGCCCAGCAGCCGCCACCCGAGGAGAACCCGCCCGGCGAAGAGTGCGGTGTCTTCGGGGTATGGGCCCCCGGCGAGGAAGTCGCCAAACTCGCCTACTTCGGCTTGTACGCGTTGCAGCACCGCGGTCAGGAGGCAGCCGGCATTGCCGTCGCCGACGGCTCCCAGGTGTTGGTGTTCAAAGACCTCGGCCTGGTCAGCCAGGTATTCGACGAGCAGACGTTGGCGGCGATGCAGGGTCACGTCGCGATCGGGCACTGCCGCTACTCCACCACCGGGCAAACCACGTGGGAAAACGCCCAGCCGGTGTTCCGTACCACCGCGGCCGGCACCGGGGTGGCGTTGGGGCACAACGGCAACCTGGTCAACAGTGCCGCGCTGGTGACCCGGGCCCGGGAAGCGGGGTTGGTCAGCACCCGCCCGCACGGCGCTGCCAGCACGGACTCGGACATTCTGGGGGCGCTGCTGGCCCACGGGGCCGCCGACTCCAGCCTGGAGCAAGCTGCGCTGGAACTGCTGCCGACCGTACGCGGCGCATTCTGCCTGACGTTCATGGATGAAGGCACGCTGTACGCCGCCCGCGATCCCTACGGGGTACGCCCGCTGTCGCTGGGACGGCTGGACCGCGGTTGGGTGGTGGCCTCCGAAACCGCGGCCCTCGACATCGTTGGCGCCTCGTTCGTCCGCGATATCGAGCCCGGTGAATTGCTGGCGATCGACGCCGACGGGGTGCGCTCGACCCGCTTCGCCAACCCCAGCCTCAAGGGGTGCGTCTTCGAATACATCTATCTGGCGCGACCCGACAGCACGATCGCCGGCCGCTCGGTGCACGCCACCCGGGTGGACATCGGTCGTCGGCTGGCCCGCGAGTGCCCGATCGACGCGGACCTGGTCATCGGTGTTCCGGAGTCCGGTACTCCCGCGGCGGTCGGCTACGCGCAGGAGTCCGGCATTCCCTATGGACAAGGCTTGGTGAAGAACGCCTACGTCGGGCGTACCTTCATCCAGCCGTCGCAGACCATCCGTCAGCTCGGTATCCGGCTCAAGCTCAACCCGCTCAAAGAGGTCATCCGCGGCAAGCGGCTCATCGTCGTCGACGACTCGATCGTGCGGGGCAACACTCAGCGCGCGCTGGTGCGGATGCTGCGTGAGGCCGGCGCCGTCGAGGTGCACGTGCGCATCGCTTCCCCGCCGGTGAAATGGCCCTGCTTCTACGGCATCGACTTCCCGTCGCCTGCTGAACTGATTGCCAACGCCGTCGAGAACGGGGACGAGATGCTCGACGCGGTGCGCCATGCTATCAACGCCGACACCCTGGGCTATATCTCGCTGCGGGAGTTGATCGCGGCCACGGAGCAGCCCTCCTCGCGGCTGTGTGCGGCCTGCTTCGACGGCACCTACCCGATCGAGCTGCCCGGTGACGCCACGCTGGGCAAGAACGTCGTCGAGCAGATGCTGACCAACGCGGCGCGCGGGGCCGTTGCGCGGGCCGACCGCACGCGCGCCGACGTATCGCCGGAGGCCGAGCAGGCCGCCGTGCTGCGGCATCCGTAGCGCTCCGCACGCGGGTAACCCCACGCCCGCGCGGAGCGGTAGCCTTTATCGCGATGACCGACCCTGTAACCGGCCCGGGTAAGCGCTCCGGCAATGACTCGGGCCCGTACGGCATCACCTATGCATCGGCAGGTGTGAACATCGAGGCCGGTGACCGAGCGGTCGAGTTGTTCAAGCCGTTGGCGTCCAAAGCCACCAGACCCGAAGTGCGCAGCCAGCTCGGGGGCTTCGCCGGGTTGTTCGCGCTACGCGGCGGCTACCGCGAACCTCTGCTGGCGGCCTCCAGTGACGGCGTCGGCACCAAGCTGGCGGTCGCTCAGGCAATGGACAAGCACGACACTGTCGGCTTGGACCTGGTCGCGATGGTGGTCGACGACCTGGTGTGCTGCGGTGCGGAGCCGCTGTTTCTGTTGGACTACATTGCCTTGGGCCGAATCGTGCCGGAGCGACTCAACGCGATCGTCGCAGGGATCGCCGACGGATGCATGCGCGCGGGTTGTGCGCTGCTGGGCGGCGAGACCGCGGAACACCCGGGGCTCATCGAACCGGACCACTATGACATTTCGGCGACCGGCGTCGGCGTGGTCGAGGCCGACGACGTGCTGGGACCCGAGCGCGTGCGGCCCGGCGACGTCTTGATCGCGATGGGTTCATCTGGTCTGCATTCCAACGGGTATTCGCTGGTCCGGGCCGTGCTGCTGGACATCGACCGAATGAACCTGGCGGGGTACGTGGAGGAGTTCGGTCGCACGTTGGGTGAAGAGCTGCTGGAGCCGACCCGCATCTATGCCAAGGACTGTCTGGCGCTGGCCGCCGAAACTCAGGTCCGCACGTTCTGCCACATCACCGGCGGTGGGTTGGCCGGCAACCTGCAGCGGGTCATCCCGCACGGACTGGTGGCCGAGGTCGACCGCGGCACCTGGACACCGGCACCGGTGTTCGCGATGATCGCGCAGCGTGGGCGGGTGACTCGCGCCGAGATGGAGAAGACGTTCAACATGGGGGTCGGCATGGTGGCCGTCGTCGCTGCAGAAGACACCGACCGCGCGCTGGCCGTCCTGACTGCCCGCCACTTGGATTGCTGGCTACTGGGAACCGTCAGCAAGGCCGGGAAGGCTGGCCCCCGAGCCAAGCTCGTCGGCCAGCACCCGAGGTTCTAGCTTCAGCTCCGCCAGTCGCCTGCGTCGTCCCAGGGGTCGTCGGAGAATCGGTCGTCGCCGTCCAGCCGGTCGGTGTCCTGCGCGCCCGACCCGGACAGCTCGCGCTGAAGTCGGTCGAAATCGGTTTGGGGGGAGCTGTACTTCAGTTCTCGAGCAACCTTGGTTTGCTTCGCCTTAGCCCGGCCGCGGCCCATGGGGGAACCCCCTCGCGCAATAACGGAGCGGCCCAACGAGTAGGCGGCTCCGATCTGTCAGTGAATTTATTGTCCTGAGGACAGTTTACCGTGCCCTGTGCTGGCTTGGTGCCATGGCCCACGGGTGTGCACGCAGTCAGCCGCTGACGCCGCGCAGTCGCTCGACAGCCGCCCGGCCGGCGCCGACCGTATCGGTCGGCGGCAGCGAATCGGGGTCGATCACCGCGCTGACGTCGCCGTTTGCGCCGGTGACCAGGGCCGTGTCGGCCGGCAGCCCACGCTTGAGCAGCGCCAGCGCCACCGGGCCCAAGTCGACGTGGTCGACGACGGTTCCCAGTCGGCCCACCGGGCGGCCGCCGGCCTGGACCACGTCACCTGTCGCCGGCCGGTCCGCCGACCCGTCCAGGTGAAGCAGCACCAGCATACGGGGTGGCCTGCCCAGATTGTGCACCCGCGCCACGGTCTCCTGCCCGCGATAGCAACCCTTGTCGAGGTGAACAGCACCCACCCCGGGGCCGCCGATCCAGCCCACTTCGTGCGGAATTGTGCGCTCATCGGTGTCGAGACCGAGCCGCGGCCGGGCCGCCGCCACCCGGTGGGCCTCGTAGGTCCAAACCCCGGCGGGACGAACCCCGGCCTGCGCCAAACGCCGCTGCCAATCCGCGGACTGGTCGCGCATCGCCACCAGGTCCAGCTCGACCTGTCCCTCGTGTGCGCTGAGCATCCGGCGCACGAACCCGCCGCCACGCAACGGCACTGCGGTCATCTCGGCGGGCAACGCGTCGAGGCCCAGCGCGTCGAGCACCGCGCGATCGGCGAGCCGCGGACCCAACGCCGACAGCACCGCCAGGTCGCTCGTAGCAGGTGCCACATCCGACCAGAACACCATCGTGCGCAAGTAGGCCAGCAGCGGCTGACCCCGCCACGGCTCGGTGTCGAGGTAGGTGACCCCGCCGAGTTCGGTCTGGATCCAGTGATCCTCGACCCGGCCCTGCCCGTCCAGGCTGAGGTTGTGGGTGCAAGCGCCCTCGGGCAGTTCGCTGACGTGTTGGGTGGAGATGCTGTGCAGCCAGGTCTGTCGATCGGCACCGGTCAGGGTGAGCACAGCCCGGTGCGAGCGGTCCACCAGCACGGCGCCGGTTTGGGCGGCGCGCTGTTCGCCCAGTGGATCGCCATAATGCCAGGTGACGCCGGCGTCGGGCCCGTTCTGCGGGGTGGGAACTGCGGTCACAACCCAACTCTACGGCGCCGGCGGTTAGGCTTTCCGTTCATGAGCGACCACCCGGGCGTGGTCGTCACGCTCAACGGCGAGATCCATTCGCCGGGGACGCCGCTGCTGTTCGCCGATGATTTGGCGGCGGTGCGTGGCGACGGCATTTTCGAGACGCTGCTGGTCCGCGACGGCCGGGCCTGCCTGGTGGAAGCACATCTGGGGCGACTGGCCTACTCGGCCAAACTCATGGACCTGCCCGTGCCGGACCTGCCGGCCTGGCGGCGCGCGATCGAGGTGGCGGCGCAGCGCTGGGCCGCCACCACCACCGACGAGGGCGCGATGCGGTTGGTCTACAGCCGCGGTCGGGAAGGCGGCCACACGCCGACGGCGTACGTGACGGTCAATCCGCTCGCCGACCGGGTGGCCGTCGCCCGCCGCGACGGGGTGGCCGCACTGACGCTGCCCCGCGGGATGAGCGCCGCCGACGTCGACGAGATGCCGTGGCTGCTGGCCGGAGCCAAGACGTTGTCCTACGCCATCAATATGGCCGCGCTGCGGCACGCCGAGCGGCGGGGCGCCGGTGATGTCATCTTCGTCAGCGCCGACGGCTACGTCCTGGAGGGCCCACGCTCGACGGTGGTGATCGCCGCCGACGGTAAAGAGGGGGCCGGTGTCACCACGCTATTGACCCCGCCGCCGTGGTATCCGATCCTGCGCGGCACCACCCAACAGGCACTTTTCGAGGTGGCCCGCGCCAAGGGTTACGACTGTGACTATCGCACGCTACGCGTGTCAGACCTCTTTGCAGCGCAAGGGATTTGGCTGGTATCCAGTATCACAGTGGCCGCGCGGGTGCATACCCTGGACGGCAGGCTGTTGCCGCCTGCGCCGATGGCTGCGGAATTCGCCGGCCTGGTCGATGCCGCCATCGTCAGCGATCGGTGAGTCCGGTTGTGGGCCCGGTTGGTTCCCGGTAGCGTCGGGCGTACACAAGGAAGGAGGTGGTCCGCGAATTGTTAGCTTCATGGACATGTGAGGTGGCTGCGCGCTAAGCAGCGCCAGGCTGGAAAGAACCGGCGTTATCTGCTGGCGAATTCCCCGCAGCCACCCGGCCCCCGAGCCCCCGGTCTGTCCAACCAGGAACGACGGCTCGGGGGCTGGTCCACGTCCGGACCAATCTCGATTGCCCGCCTCGCCGTTACCAGCGGGAGCTGCGGGCTTCGCCTCGTCGTCGTCGGGAAGTCCCCGGTCTAAACTCGGTGTTGTGGTGCTGTTCTTCGAGATCATGTTGGTTGCGGCCGTCGTGCTCATCGCGTGGTTCGCGCTGTATGTGCTGTATCGGCTGCTCACCGACGAGTCGTGACCCGCGCCGACGACGATGCAGAGCGCAGCGATGCGGCGGAGCGGCAGGTGAGATCCGGCGAAGGCAGCGAGGGACCAGCCCGCTCGTCGCGTTCCGGGGAGCGTGCACTGGCCCAAGCCGCTGCGCGCGCCAAAGTGACCGCGTCGCGTAACATCCCGGTTTTCGACGACCTGCCGGCGCCGGCCGACACCGCGAACCTGCGCCAGGGCGCCGACTTGCACACCACGTTGCTTGCGCTGCTGCCGCTGGTCGGGGTGTGGCGCGGTGTAGGCGAGGGCCGGGGGCGCCACGGCGACTACCGGTTCGGCCAGCAGATCGTGGTGTCTCACGACGGTGGCGACTATCTCAATTGGGAAGCCCGGTCGTGGCGGCTGAACGAAACCGGCGAGTACGAGGGGCATGACCTGCGCGAGACCGGCTTTTGGCGTTTCGTCGACGACCCGGACGACCCTACCGAGTCGCAGGCTATCGAACTGCTGTTGGCCCACTCCGCAGGTTATATCGAGCTGTTCTACGGACGGCCACGCAACCAGTCCTCATGGGAATTGGTGACCGATGCGCTGGCCTGCAGCAAGTCTGGTGTGCTGGTCGGCGGCGCCAAACGGCTCTACGGCATCGTCGAGGGCGGAGATCTGGCCTACGTCGAAGAGCGGGTGGATGCCGACGGCGGGCTGGTGCCGCATCTGTCGGCGCGGCTGTCCCGATACGCGGGCTGAAGCGCCCGTTGGTGGGCTACTTTTTGAACTCCTCGAGGGTGATCGTCACCGCCTCGGTGATGCCCTCGATGATGACGTCTGATCCACGCGCGCCCAGACTGGTCGGGGCTACTCCAAACGGCAGCCTCTGGCTCGGCAGGGTCTTGCGAAACGCCGCCAACACCGCGTCCCGCTTGTCGATGGGTACTTTCTGGTTGGCGGTGTCCGGACCGGTCAACACCCCGGTCGGGGTGAACACCAGGGTGGCCTGGTCGGCGTCGGTGATCGAGAGGTCCACCGAGACACTGACCCGCTTGTTGAAGTGGGCCGCCTTGGGGGTTCCGGTGAACACCAGCCCGCGGTTGCTGGAGATCCCGGATTCTGTGGTGCCGCCGGTGGCGTCGTTGGTGTCCTGCGGCGGCGCCTCAACCATCAGGTCGGTGATGCCCAAGTACCGCCCGAGATGCATCGAGTCGATGATGATGCGGCTCTCCAGCATGCCGACCGGGAGCCGAGCGTCCGGCCTGATCAGCCAGGATGAGTAGGTCAAGTCGATAGCGTGCATGGTGGCTTCCAGCGTGGCCTTGCCGACCAGGGGATGATTCACCGCATTGGCCTTGATCTCCAGTTCGTCGTAGCGGTGTCGCATCGCCTGCGGGATCACCGGGAATCCGAGGATGGCGACGAACGGATCCGAACCCAGGTCTGCGGCGGCGCGCACGGTCCGAGACAGCCGGTACTCAGCGTAGATGGTGATCCCGAAGTCCACGCCGACTCCGGCGAGAAGTACCAGGACGACGGCCAGCAACGCGCCGATCGCGCCGACCAAAACCCTGCGCATCCGCACATTGTGGCGCACTGCACCGGCGCACCCGGCGCCCCGGCAGCTAGCAGCGCGCTAACTTGCAGGTAGCACGGTATTGTTAGATCACTTGACGGCCAACGCAGGCCGCAAATCTGGGAGATACCTTTCCCACGACGCCGGAGGGGCCGGTGTGGATCTACTGCTGCTGACCGCCGAACCGCACGCCGATTCGGTGCTGCCGTCGTTGTCGCTGCTCGCGCACACCGTGCGGACAGCGCCGGCGGATGCGTCGTCGCTGCTGGAAGCAGGCAGCGCGGACGTCGTGCTGGTCGACGCACGCAACGACCTGCCGACCGCGCGCAGTCTGTGCCGCCTGCTGGCCACCACGGACCGGTCGGTCCCGGTGCTGGCGGTGGTCCGTGAAGGCGGGCTGGTCGCGGTCAACGCGGACTGGGGCCTTGACGAGATCTTGCTGCCCGGCACCGGGCCCGCCGAGATCGACGCCAGGCTGCGGCTGCTGGTCGGCCGTCGCGGCGGCGTGACCGAACAGGAGAACGCGGGCAAGATCAGCCTCGGTGAACTGGTCATCGACGAAGGCACCTACACCGCCCGGCTGCGCGGGCGCCCGCTTGACCTCACCTACAAGGAGTTCGAGCTGCTGAAGTACCTGGCGCAGCACGCCGGTCGGGTGTTCACCCGCGCGCAACTGCTGCACGAGGTGTGGGGATACGACTTCTTCGGCGGCACCCGCACCGTCGACGTGCACGTGCGGCGACTACGGGCCAAACTCGGTCCGGAGCACGAGTCGCTGATCGGTACGGTCCGCAATGTGGGCTACAAGGCCGTCCGACCGGTCCGCGGCCGCCCGCCGGCCAGCGCAGCCGACTCTGCAGAGGACAGCGAGAGCGATCTGGATAGCAACGAAGAGCCGTTGGTGGATAGCCAGTGAGTCACTGGCGCTCGATGCTGGCTGCCGACGAGCAGCAAAAAGTACGGGATCTCGTCATGGCGGCAACCGAATTCGACGGTGTGGCACCCGTTGGTGAGCAGGTGCTGCTCGAGCTGGCGGGGGGGCGCGCCGAACATCTGCTGGTCGCCGGCCCGAAACCGGACGGGCCGGCTGTCGGTTATCTCAACCTTGCCGCACCGCGGAACGGCATCTCCGCCATGGCCGAGCTCGTCGTTCATCCGGATGCCCGCCGACGCGGGATCGGCTCAGCTTTGATACACGCCGCACTGTCGAAAACCGAAGGTATGAACCGATTTTGGGCACACGGAACACTCGAGCCGGCGCGGGCGACGGCGTCGGCGCTGGGTTTGGCAGCGGTACGCGAACTCATCCAGATGCGCCGCCCCCTCAACGACATCGCCGCACCGGCGATTCCCGCGGGGGTGCGGATCCGGACCTATAGCGGTGTGGCCGACGACGCCGAGCTGCTGCGGGTCAACAACGCCGCATTCGCCGACCACCCCGAACAGAGCGGCTGGACGTTGGACGACTTGGCCAACCGGCGCCGCGAAAAATGGTTCGACCCCGCCGGATTGTTCCTGGCGGTCGACCAGGCGACAGGCACCGTGTTGGGCTTCCACTGGACCAAGGTGCATTCGCACGACGACGGCCTGGGCGAGGTCTACGTCGTCGGTGTCGACCCGTCGGCGCAGGGCCGCGGCCTGGGCTCGGTGCTCACAGCGGTCGGCGTCGCGCACCTGGCCCGGCAACTGGCCGGCGCGGCGCACCCCACGGTGATGCTCTATGTAGAGTCGGACAACACCGCAGCGCTGCGAACCTACCGGCGGCTGGGCTTCACCCCGCACAGCGTCGACACCGCCTATGCCACGAGTGATCGCTGAGCTGTTCATCGCGCGACACGGGCATGGGGTCCCCGAAGGTGTGAGAAAGCGAGACCGGTGAACCTGGACACAGCGGGCAAGACGCTGGGGGCGGCGGCGATCGTCGGCCTGGTTCTGACCGGCTGCGGCAGCGACAACAACTTGGGCGGCGACTCCCGGGCCCCCACCCACCGGGCCGACTGCGCCGGCAACAAGGCACTGACCGGCGAGGGCTCGACGGCGCAGCTGAACGCGATCGGTTTGTTCAACCGAGCTTGGGGCCAACGATGCCCGGGGAAGAACGTGTCGTATAACCCCACCGGCTCCGGTGCCGGCCGTGAGCAGTTCATCGCCGGCCGTGTCGACTTCGGCGGCTCGGACTCACCGTTGACGCCCGATCAGGTCGATGCCGCGGCCAAGCGCTGCAACGGTAATCCGGCGTGGCATCTGCCGCTGGTGTTCGGACCGGTCGCGGTGGTCTACCACCTTGACGGGGTCGACCCGCTGGTGGTCAACGCCGAGGTGCTGGCCAAGATCTTCAGCGGCACGATAACCAGTTGGCGCGATCCGGCCATCGTCGGGCTCAACCGCGGCGTCGTCTTTCCGGACATCGAGATCACCCCGATCTACCGGTCGGACTCCTCGGGCACCACCGATGATTTCCAGAAATTTCTGGCCGCGGCCGCTCCGCAGAGCTGGACAAAGGGTGTCGGTAGCGAATTTCAGGGTGGCGTGGGCGAGGGCTCACAGAAGTCCGCCGGCGTCGTGCAGGCCGTGCGGTCCACACCGGGCGCCATCGGCTACGTCGAGAAAGGCTTCGCCGATCAGGCCGGCATGTCCTATGCCCAACTCGACGACGGTGGCGGTGCGGTTGCGCTCACCGAAAACGCGGCCCGCAACGCCATCGCCAACGTCACGTTCGCCGGAGCCGGCAACGACTTGAGGCTGGATCTGGATGCGCTCTACGCCAGCACAGATCCCGGTGCCTACCCGTTGGTGCAGGCCACCTACGAGATTGTCTGCTCTAAGGGTTACGCCGCGGGTACTTCGGCAGCACTCAAGTCGTTTTTGACGACGGCTGTCGACAGCGACCAGAACAGGCTCTCCGCGGCCGGTTACGTCCCGTTGCCGGATAATTTCAAGCAGCGACTGGTCGCGGCGATCACTGCGATGGGGTAATTGATCGGGGCGTCCGCGCCGAAAATTGGATGGCAGAACCGAAAGCGATGGGATTGCAGTGACACCGCCACGTCCGTCCGATGCGGGTTGGGGCGAAGTCCGCGCGGCGCCTTTTCCCGCGAGAGCGGGCCTGCCCGCCAGACCTGGAGGCACCCGCAAACCACATCTGGGTGACCGTGCGTTTCGCGCAGTCTCGCAGGCTTCCGGTGTCCTGATCGTCATGCTGGTCGTGGCGATCGGGGTGTTCCTGCTGTGGCGGGCGTTACCGGCTCTGGCGCGTGACCAGGAGAACTTCCTCACCTACGGAGGTAACTGGGTCACCACCGACACCTCGGCGATGCACTTCGGCATCCGCGACATACTGGGCGTCACGGTGTTCGTCTCGTTGTTCGCCCTGATCCTGGCGATGCCGACCGCGCTGGGTGTCGCGCTCTTTCTCACCCGTTACGCGCCACGGCGAGCCGCGGGGCCGCTGGCCTATCTGGTCGATCTGCTCGCCGCGGTCCCGTCGATCATCTACGGCGTCTGGGGGCTCTACGTGCTGGCGCCGCGGCTACGACCGGCCGCGACCTGGCTCAACCACAACCTGGGCTGGTGTTTTCTCTTCGCCGACGGCAACGCGTCGGTGGCCGGCGGTGGCACCATCTTCACCGGCGGAATCGTGCTGGCGGTGATGATCTTGCCGATCATCACCGCGGTCACCCGGGAGGTCTTCGCCCGGACGCCCCAGGAGCAGGTCGAAGCCGCGTTGGCGCTCGGGGCGACCCGATGGGAAGTGGTCAAGACGACCGTGCTGCCCTTCGGTCGCTCCGGGTACGTCAGCGGCGCGATGCTGGGCTTGGGCCGCGCGTTGGGGGAGACCGTCGCACTGCTGATCATCCTGCGCGGTACTCAGGCCAGGTTCGGCTGGTCGCTGTTTGACGGCGGATATACCGTCGCGACCAAGATCGCCTCCACCGCTTCCGAATTCAACGATCAGTACAAAGCCGGCGCCTATATCGCGGCCGGGCTGGTGTTGTTCGTGCTCACCTTCGTCGTCAGCGCGCTGGCACGAGGCGTGGTCCTGCGGAGGGCAACCCGATGACCGTGCTACTGGATCGCCCACTGAAGGCGCGCACGTTCGCGGCCGTCAGTTCGCGGCGGCGGATCGCCGACCAAGCCGCCACCGGGTTGGTGACGTTGTCGCTGGTGATCGTCTTGATCCCACTGGCATGGGTGCTGTACTCCGTGGTCGTCAAGGGCGCGCACGCGGTCGCGTCGATTGCGTGGTGGACGCATTCCCAGGCCGGGATGACGGCGTTCGTGGCCGGTGGCGGCGCATACCACGCACTGCTCGGAACCCTGCTTCAGGGGCTGGTGTGCGCGGCCATTTCCAGCCCGATCGGTCTTCTCGTCGCGATTTTTCTCGTCGAATATGACAGCGACACCACGCTGAGCAGGTTGACCACATTCACGGTCGACATTCTCACCGGTGTGCCCTCGATCGTCGCGGCGTTGTTCATCTATGCGGCGTGTGTGGACACGCTGGGCCTTCCGCGGTCCGGGTTCGCGGTGTCGCTGGCGCTGGTGCTCTTGATGATCCCGGTGGTGGTGCGGGCGACCGAGGAGATGCTGCGGGTCGTGCCGTTCGATCTGCGCGAGGCGAGCTACGCGCTGGGAGTGCCCAAATGGAAGACGATCACCCGTATAGTCATTCCGACAGGACTGTCGGGCATCCTCACCGGCATCTTGCTGGCGCTGGCCCGGGTGATGGGCGAGACAGCCCCGCTGTTGATTTTGGTGGGCTACTCGCAGGCGATCAACGTCAATATGTTCAGCGGCTTCATGGGATCGCTGCCCGGGATGATATACGACCAGACATCCGCTGGGGCCGGTGCCAACCCGATCCCCACCGACCGGCTGTGGGGCGCTGCACTAACGCTGATCGTGCTGATCGCCGCCATCAATGTCGGAGCCAGAGTAGCAGCGAAATTATTTGCGCCCAAGAATGAACCGCGGTGATCGCGAGCGCGGCGACGCCGGGCGAAGCGGGTCGCCGCCAATGAACCGCGGTGATCGCAAGCGCGGCGAAGCCGGGCGAAGCGGGTCGCCGCCGATGAACCGCGATGATCGCAAGCGCGGCGAAGCCGGGCGAAGCGGGTCGCCGCCGATGAACCAAGAAGGAGCCCGGGGTGGCTAAGCGGTTGGACCTCAAAGAGGTCAACATCTATTACGGGTCGTTTCACGCGGTCGGCGACGTTTCGCTGTCGGTGTTGCCACGCAGTGTGACGGCGTTCATCGGCCCGTCCGGCTCCGGCAAGACGACCGTGCTACGCACCTTGAACCGCATGCACGAGGTGATCCCAGGCGCCCGGGTCGAGGGGACCGTGCTCCTCGACGAGGAGGACATCTACGCCCCTAACGTCGACCCCGTCGGGGTGCGCCGGGCGATCGGGATGGTTTTCCAGCGACCGAACCCGTTTCCCACCATGTCGATTCGTGACAACGTGGTAGCCGGCTTGAAGCTGCAAGGTGTGCGTAACCGCAAGATACTCGACGACACCGCCGAATACTCGCTGCGCGGCGCCAACCTGTGGGACGAGGTCAAGGACCGGCTGGACAGGCCGGGTGCCACGCTATCGGGTGGTCAGCAGCAGCGGTTGTGCATCGCGCGGGCTATCGCTGTCCAACCCGACGTGCTGCTGATGGACGAGCCCTGCTCGTCGTTGGACCCCATCTCCACGTTGGCGATCGAGGACTTGATCGCCGAGCTGAAGCAGGACTACACCATCGTCATCGTCACCCACAACATGCAGCAGGCCGCCCGGGTGAGCGATCAGACCGCCTTTTTCAACTTGGAGGCTGTCGGAAAGCCCGGCCGGTTGGTCGAGATCGACAACACCGAGAAAATCTTTTCCAACCCGACCCAAAAGGCCACCGAAGACTACATCTCCGGTCGCTTCGGTTAGCCCTGCCCGTCCTGCGCGAAGCGCTGTCAGGGGGAAGGCTGCGCCGCCGAGTCGTCGTCGGGAAACCGACCTGTGGCCTGGAAGACGACCCGGCGTGCCACCTCGACGGCGTGGTCGGCGAAGCGCTCGTAGAACCGGCCCAAAAGCGTCACGTCGACGGCGGCGGCCACACCGTGCTTCCATTCCCGGTCCATCAGCACGCTGAACAGGTGTCGGTGCAGGTCGTCCATCGCGTCGTCTTCTTCGCGGATGCGGGCCGCCTTCTCCGGGTCACGAGATAACAGCACCTCTTGCGCGCTGTTACCCAATTCGACTGCGAGTCTGCCCATCTCGGCGAAGTACCCATTGACTTCCTCGGGCAGTGCGTGCTGCGGATGACGCCGACGGGTGATCTTTGCGACATGCAGTGCCAGCGCACCCATCCGATCGATATCGGCGGTTATCTGGATCGCGCTCACGATCGCCCGCAGGTCACCGGCGACCGGAGCCTGCAACGCCAGCAGAACGAATGCACTCTCCTGGGCCCGCGCGCTCAGCTTCGCGATCTTCTCATGGTCGGACATCACCTGCTCGGCCGCCAGCAAATCGGCCTGCAGCAGGGCCTGTGTTGCGCGTTCCATAGCCACCCCAGCCAGCCCGCACATCTCGCCGAGTTGCTCGGACAATTCCGAAAGCTGCTCTTGGTAGGCCGCTCGCATGGTTTAAGACTACGTTCTTACGCCCGCACACCGCGGAACAGCCGGCGGGGGCTAGATCCTGGGGTGCTCTGGGTAGTCCTGCCCCGCGGCCACTCGCAGCGTCGTCAGGGTTCGCGCCTGGGAGAACTCGCCGGTCGCTTTGAAGATGACCCCGCGTGCCACTTCGACGGCGTGGTCGGCGAAGCGCTCGTAGAACCGGCCCAAAAGCGTCACGTCCACGGCGGTGGCCACGCCGTGCTTCCATTCCCGGTCCATCAGCACGGTGAACAAATACCGGTGTAGCTCGTCCATCGCGTCGTCTTCTTCGCGAATGCGGGCGGCTCTTCTCGGGTCGCAGGACAGCAGCACCTCTTGTGCGCTTTTGCTCAGCTTGACTGCCAGTCGGCCCATTTCGGCGAAATATCCGTTGACTTCCGGGGGCAGCGCGTGCTCGGGGTGACGGCGTCGGGCGATTTTTGCGACGTGCATCGCGAGCCGGCCCATCCGGTCGATGTCGGCCACGGCTTGGATAGCGCCCACCGTTGCCCGCAGGTCAGCACCGACCGGCTTCTGCAACGCCAGCAGAGCGAAGGAGCTTTCCTCTGTGCGTGCGCCCAGTGCCGCGATCTGGTCGTGGTCGGTGAACACCTGCTCGGCCAGCACGATGTCGGCATCCAGGAGCGCCTGCGTGGCGCGTTCCATGGCCACTCCGGCCAGCCCGCACATTTCGCCCAGCCAGTCAGTCAACTCGGTGAGGCGCTCGCGGTAGGCGCTTCGCATGCCGACCAGCCTACGTCGGTTGGCTAACTGAACGGTCACGCGTCAAATGAACGTTCTATGAGCGTGTCGTGTCTGTTTGCTGTCAATGTGGCTACTCGCAGACGTTGTCCGCGGCGTTGGTGATGGTCAAGTCGTCGGGCAGCTTCGTCGGCGTGCTCTTGGGAGTGCGATCGACCTGCACGCTTACCGTCGAACCGCTGGGCGGCGGAGCCTTCACCGACGAAAAGTCCGAGCCCAGGATCACCTGCACCACGTGCCCGATCCCGGTAACCTGCTGCACTTTCGAGTTGGCCAGCGTCGCCGCTACCGTTGCCGCGGCCTGCTCGTTGCCGGGCGCGAACCGCACCGTGGTGGAATTCAGCGATTTGGGGTAGTCGTCGGGCGCCATGACGTTGAAACCCTGCTTCTCCAGCTCGCTGGTGGCGGTGGCGGCCAGACCCGACTTGCCGGTGGAGTTGGAGACCTGCACGGTGATGTCTTGGGGTGTGGTCGCCACCGTCTGGACCTGCTCGCTCTGGGCTGCGGGCGGAGCGCTTTCCGGAGCCGCTTGAGTGGCCGGCTCGGTGGCCGAGGTCGACCTTGAAGCCCTGGCGGTCTGGTCGTGTTCGCCGGGCAGCGGGTCATCGTTGATGATGGCATCGAAGAGCGCCCGCATGTCGGCGGTGCGCGGCGGCTCGTCGCCGTTTTCGTCGGTCACGCCGGTGGGCACCGTCACGAAGGTGATATGCCCGGCAGAGACCCCTTGCACCGACTGGCCGAGGTCGACCAGGTCCTTGGTCTTGACGTTGTCGACGTAGCTGTCGTGGATGAACATGTCGACCACGTTGTTAAGCTTGGTCAGCGACAAGAAGGTGTCTTTGGAGATCAGCGAACGCAGCAATGACGACAGGAACAGTTGCTGCCGTTTGATGCGCCCGTAGTCCCCGTTGTTCTCGGTGCTGACGTGGCGAGCGCGCACGTATTTCAGCGCCGTCGTACCGTTGATCACCTGGCGTCCGCCGTGGTCGAGAACCGTGCCCAGCTCGTAGTCCCACATCGGTGCGGTGGTGCAGACCTCCACACCGCCGAGCGCATCGACCATCTTGGCGAACCCGATGAAGTCGACCGCTATGAACCGGTTGATCGCCAGACCGGATAACTTCTGGATCTCTTTCACCAGGCACTTGGGTCCGCCGAAGGCGAAAGTCGAGTTCAGTTTTGTCTCGGTGTAGACGTAGCGGGGACCGTAGCTGGCGGTTGCCTCGTCGTAGAGCGGGCCGTAGGCGCCGGTGTCAGGGTTCCAGGCTTCGCACTGGATCGGTGTGATCGCCAGGTCGCGCGGGAACGAAACCGCGACCACGCGTTTGCGGTTCGCCGGGATGTTGACCAGCATGATGGTGTCCGACCGGGCGCCGCCGGCGTCCTCGGTGTCGCCGGCGCCCATCTCGCCGTTGGCCCCGGCGCGCGAGTCGATGCCGACTATCAAAAAATTCTCGTCACCGTACTGCGCCTTGGGGTCGACGATGTCGTGCGAGTGCGGGTCCAGCGCGCTGACCGTGGTGAGCCGGTTGTTCTTCGTCGCGCTCCACTGCCACGCCCCGCCGGTGAGGGCCAGCGACAGCGCGGCGATCAAGGCGGCCACCGAGCGCCCGGCCACCAATAGTGGACGGTGCCCACGTTTGCGCCTCGCTGTTGCTGAGTGCGTGGCATCCGGGTCGCCGACAATCCGCACCGGCGGCACCCGGCCCGGTGTCTCGGGCACCACCGCGCTCCGTCTGGTCTGCGGATAGCCCGTGTCGCGTGGCACGCGGTGGGCGATATCCAGGTCGGGCAGCTCAGAGGCGTAGGCCGACGCCGCCGAAACGGCATAGGCGTCGTAGTCGGACTCGGTGTCCGAGTCGGTGGGCTCGGTTTGGTGGGCCGCCCGGTGATGGCTGGTCCGACCCGTGCCGGGGGCGCCGAGCTTCGCGATCAGGTCGGCGACAGTCAGCCCGCCGTCGGTGTGACAGCCGGTCGACTCGGCATCGATGGGCCAGGGCTCTGGGGCCTGCCGGCGAGCGCCGGCGAGCGGCGTCGCTCCGAACCGCTCCCACGGCGCGGCGCCTACCGGGGGCCGTGCAGCTTCGGTGCGCCCGGGTGCCGCGCGGTCAACGCCCAGGCCATGCCGAGACGCAGACGGGGCGTCAGCGTCGCCGTCGCTCATGGTCTACCGGCCTCCGAAACTCTGATGAGCGTGTCGTGCGCATCCATCAGCGCAGCGCCAGTGTTGGCGGCACTGCAGGTTGGCGTTCCCCGAATCGATCGGAGCGCGCTATACCAGGTTTCACATGGTAGCCAGAGCTACGCAGAAACGCGATTTCGAGAGCGTCTCGATTGTGTCCGGCCGTTCCCGGCCCGCATCCTCGCCGGGCGCTCGATTCAGCCACCGGATCCCGAGATGTGCGCCAAAGCCGGCACCGTGCAGTCGTCGCGGTCGGCGAGCCAGCCCGCGGGCAACGCCACCCGGGCTGGTGATCCCTGCCGGCCGCGCGGCCCGGCGCCGACCGCCGGGAATTCAACCGCGGCGTCGAGTTGCTCCAGCAACGAATCGAGCTCGGCCAGGGTATTGACCAGCGCCAACGCTCGCCGCAGCTCGGGTCCGGCGGGAAAACCGTGCAGATACCAGGCGATGTGCTTGCGGATGTCCCGCATGGCCCTGTCCGCACCGTAATGGCCGGCGAGCAGCCTGCCGTGCCGGCGGATGATGTCGGCGACCTCACCCAGGGTCGGCGGGGCGGGCAGCGGGCTGCCGGTGAAGGCCGCCGACAACTCGGCGAACAGCCACGGCCGGCCCAGGCAACCACGACCGATCACCACCCCGTCGCAGCCGGTGGTGGCCATCATCGTCAGCGCGTCGCTGGTGGTGAAGATGTCGCCGTTACCCAGCACCGGAATCGTCTGGACGTGCTGCTTGAGCCGGGCGATCTGCTCCCAGTCGGCCGCGCCGGAGTAGCGCTGGGCCGCGGTGCGGGCGTGCAGCGCGACCGCGGCCGCGCCCTCGGCTTCGGCGATGCGGCCGGCGTCGAGATGGGTGTGGTGCTCGTCGTCGATCCCGATCCGAAATTTGACGGTTACCGGGATGCCGGTGCCGTCGGTGGCGCGGACGGCGGCCGCGACGATCTGGCCGAACAGCCGCCGCTTGTAGGGCAGCGCCGCCCCGCCGCCGTTTCGGGTCACCTTGGGCACCGGGCAGCCGAAGTTCATGTCGATGTGATCGGCCAGGCCCTCGTCGGCGATCATCTTGGCGGCCCGGTAGGTGGTGGCCGGGTCGACGGTGTAGAGCTGCAACGAGCGCGGCGATTCCTCGGGGGAGAACGTCGCCATGTGCAGGGTGGTCGGGTTCCGCTCGACGAGCGCGCGAGCGGTTACCATCTCGCAGACGTACAGCCCGCTGACCGTGCCGACCTTGGCCTGCTCGAGTTCGCGGCACAGCGTCCGGAACGCGACGTTGGTCACACCCGCCATCGGGGCCAGCACCACCGGGCTGGCGAGCGTGATCGAACCGATGCGCAACGCCGGCTACCGCCGGCTCAGGGTCAGCTTGCCTTCGGTGTTGTGCAGCTCGCGGGCGGTGATCTTCTTGCCTGTGCGGGCTTCCCGCTCGAGTTGGCGCTTCTTGGACAGCTCGAACTTGTCGCAGGCCACCTCGAGTTCCCCCATCAATACGGCGAGGTCGTCACGCAACCGGGCGGCCTCACCGGTGAAGTCGTCGCGTTCGAAGATGCGCCACTTTTTGAGCACCGGCAGCACGACCTCGTCGAGGTGGATCCGCGGGTCGTAGACGCCGCCGACGGCGATCATCACCGCCTTGCGGCGGAACTCCGGCACCGTGAACCCGGGCATCTTGAAGTTACGTAGCACCCGGTGCAACGCCTTCATCGCCTTGTTCGGCGCAATCTCCAGACCGGCTTCGCTGGTGTCCCGGTAGAAGATCATGTGCAGGTTCTCGTCGTGCGAGATCCTGGCCATCAACTGATCGGCGATGGGGTCTTCGCAGGCTTTGCCGGTGTTGCGGTGCGAGACGCGGGTGGCGAGTTCCTGGAAGGTCACGTAGAGAATCGAGTCGAAGATGTTCTCGGCGAACAGGTCGCCCTGGCGGTTCTGGCCCGGGCTGAAGCCCCGGTTCACCACCTCTATACGCAACTTCTCCAACTCGACCGGGTCGACCGCGCGGGTCACCACCAGGTAGTCGCGCAGCGCGATCCCATGTCGGTTCTCCTCGGCGGTCCAGCGGTTCACCCACTGCCCCCAGGCGCCGTCCATGCCCATGCTCATCGCGATCTCGCGGTGATACGACGGCAGGTTATCTTCGGTCATCAGGTTCTGGACCATCGCCACCTGCGCGACATCGGAGAGCTTGGACTGTTCTGGATCCCAGTCCTGCCCGCCCAGGGCGTAGAAGTTTTTGCCGTCCGACCACGGGATGTAGTCGTGCGGGTTCCAGTTCTTGTGCATGCTTAGGTGCCGGTTCAGATTCTTCTCGACAACCGGCTCGAGTTCACGCAGAAGGTCCAGGTCTTGGGGGTCCGGCACAGCGCCTCCCGGTTGTCTGTGTCCAGCGGTTCCAGCCAATATATCTGTGTACATCGGTATCATCAAGTTGCCTCGCCGGGTGGGCGCGCCCGCGGTTCAGGGTGTCGCCGCGCGGGTCAGCAACATGTCCACGCAGTAGTCGATGAACTGCTCGCGGGTGGCCGCCAGCCGGCCGTCCAGATAGGCAGTGAACAGCGCGGTCAGCCCGCCTATCAAGCTGATGGCCACCATGTGCTGGCGCACCGGGTCGCCGATGCGGGTCAGCTTGCGCTGCAGCAAGTCGATGAAGCTGGGCATCCATTCCGCGCCGGAACGGGCCAGCACCGGCTCCACCGCCGGGGCCAGCAGCAGCACCCGCCCGCGCACCGGATCGTCGACCATCAATCCGACGAATCGTTCGACGGCCTCCCGCGGCGTGGCAGCCGACATCAGCGCCGACATCGCCCTCGTGCACACGTCGTCGTAAACGGCGCGGACGAATTCGTCGCGGTCGGCAAAGCTTTCGTAGAAGTAGCGTTCGGTCAGCCCGGCCACGCGGCACACCGCACGTACGGTTAGCGCCGGACCACCCTGGTCGCCGAGCAACTGCACACCGGCAGCGACGAGTTTGTCCCGGCGCAGGGCCGCGCGATCCTGCAACGGGACACCCGACCAGCGTCGCCGTTGTTGACTGGACTTCACGGTACTCCTAAGGTTTGGTAGTGACAACGCATGTAGTCAAGTCGTGCTGACGCCCGCCAGGAAACCGCACCAGTGACTCAAGATACGTCCCAGGCCTACCGGCTGACCAGCCAAGCCGGCCCCGATGCCGGGGTGGCGGCCGGCTGCCCGGTGTCACAGCTGGGCTATGACGCGCCGCCGCGGCCGCTTGGCCCCGACTCGCTGACCTGGAAATACTTCGGCGATTGGCGCGGCATGTTGCAGGGCCCCTGGGCCGGCTCGATGCAGAACATGCATCCGCAGTTGGGCGCGGCGGTCGAGGAGCACTCGACGTTCTTCCGGGAACGCTGGCCGCGACTACTGCGATCGCTTTATCCCATCGGCGGCGTGGTCTTCGACGGTGAGCGTGCCCCGAGGACCGGCATCGAGGTGCGCGACTACCACGTCGACATCAAGGGCATCGATTCGCAGGGTCGCCGCTATCACGCGCTGAACCCCGACGTCTTCTACTGGGCGCACGCCACGTTTTTCGTGGGCACTTTGCTGGTGGCCGACCGGTTCTGCGGCGGAATCACCGAAGCCGAGAAGCGCCGGCTGTTCGACGAGCACATCCGGTGGTATCGGATGTACGGCATGAGTATGCGACCGGTGCCCCAGAGCTGGGAGGAGTTCACAGTCTACTGGGACCACATGTGCCGCGAGGTGCTCGAGAACAATCGGGCCGCACGTCAGGTGCTCGACCTGACGGAGTTACCCAAACCTCCTTTTGCGCAATGGGTTCCGGATTGGTTATGGGCTGTCCAGCGCAAGCTGTTGGCGCCGTTTTTCGTCTGGGTGACCGTCGGGCTCTATGACCCGCCGGTGCGCGAGCTGATGGGTTACACCTGGTCGAGCCGCGACGAGTGGTTACACCGGCGGTTCGGCGACATTGTGCGGTTGGTGTTCGCCGCTGTGCCCCCGCGCTACCGCAAACATCCGCGGGCACGAGCAGGATTGGATCGGGCGAGCGGCCGGATCCCATCCGATAGCCCGCTGGTGCACACACCGGCACGCAACCTGCCTCCGGTCGACGAGCGCGACAACCCGAAACACTACTGCCCCAGGCTCTGACGCACCTGGTTAGTGCTGGTGTTCGTGCGCTTCGGTCAGACCGACTTGATGCACGTGAGGGTGGGCGTGCTCGGTGCCGTCCTCGTGGGTGTGAGCGTGTTCGTGTTCGACGTGGTCGTGCTGGTGCTCGGTGTGCGGATGCGTGTGGGTGACGCCATAGTGCTCGTGCTCGTGCGAATGCGGCGCTTCGTGGGTGTGCGGTTCGGTCATCGTGATCATCTCCTTGACGAGGTGCGGGCGGAATCGTCGAGACGGTCCGGCTGTGGGGCAACCGCCCGCAACCCGTCCTCGACCTTGTGATGCCGCGGAACCCCCGGACCGGCGTGCTCGGCGTTGAACACGGCGTCGACCACGAGCTGGCGCACATGGTCGTTCTCGAGGCTGTAAAAGATGGTGGTTCCGTCGCGGCGGGTACGCACCAGACGGGCCATGCGCAGCTTCGCCAGGTGCTGGGAGACCGACGGCGCCGGCTTCCCCACATGCTCGGCGAGTTCGGTGACCGACATCTCGCGATCGGCGAGCGCCCACAACACCTGCACGCGGGTGGCGTCGGCCAACATCCGGAACACCTCGACGACCAGGCTGACCTGGTCGTCCGGTAACCGGTTCGTCTCGTTATTTGCATGCATACGCAGATAATAACGCAGGGCGATGCCGAGTTGTCAAGGAATCGATAACTAGCCGACCTATATTGTTGACAAACGAGCGTCGGGGCGACAGCCACGATGGTCGCCGCTCAGCGGGCACTGGCCGCGGCAGGATCGTTGATCGATGATCCCTTCGCCGCACCGCTGGTGCGTGCGGTCGTTATCGATGTCTACACTTAGACCGGTTGGCCCGCGGCATGGCGGTGCGGACCCGTTTCTACGACCAGTTCTTCGGCGACGCCACCGGCGCCGAGATCCGTCAGGCGGTCATCCTGGCGGCCGGCCTCGACGCGCGGGCCTATCGGCTGCCGTGGCCGGCGGGAACCCTCGTCTACGAGGTCGACATGCCGGAGGTCATCGAGTTCAAGACCTCGACGCTGAGCGAGCTCGGTGCCCGGCCGACGGCTGAGCGGCGCACGGTGGCCGTGGATCTGCGTGACGACTGGCCGGCAGCGCTTCGGGCCGCCGGATTCGACCCGGATCGCGCGTCGGCGTGGAGCGCCGAAGGGTTGGTGGTCTATTTGCCGCCGGGGGCCCAGGATGCGCTGTTCGACAACATCACCGCGCTAAGTGCTGCCAGTAGCCGACTGGCATGCGAATTCGTCCCGGACACAACCATTTTCGCCGACGAGCGGTGGCGCGGGCATCACCAGCGGATGAGTCAGCTCGGGTTTGACGTGGACTTCAACGATCTCGTCTATCACTTCGAGCGCAGCCACATCATCGACCATCTGGCCGGCAATGGTTGGCAGGTGACGCATCGGACGGTCGCCCGGCTCGATCGCAAACTCGGCGTAGCCGAGTGCAGCGGGTCGCCGCCTATAGACCCGGTGCAGCTCAGTGCAGGTGCGGTAGCACGTTGGCGCGGTAGAAGTCGATCGCGGTGATCGGGTCCTGCTGGGCAAAGTGCACAAACGGCGTCGCGCCGGCGTCGAGAACGGCCTGCACCGCCCTGACGTGGATGGCGGGATCGGTGCCCGTCGTCCAGCCCTGGATGACCTTGCTCAGCGGATTAGCCTGGGCAGCCTCCTGGATGGCGACCGGGTTGGGTTGGTCGACGGCGCCGCCGGTGAACCGCCACAGCTCGGCGCCACGGTCGATCTCCGCCCGGTCGCCGACGACGGCGAACATCTCGGCCCACTTTTTCAAGGTGGCCGGATTTCGGCCGGAGTCCTGCGCGCCACGGTTGAACGCGGCTATCAGCGTGTGGTTTTTGATGTCGGGCGCCTCGGCAATCCAGCCATCACCGTCTTTGCCGGCCAGGTATGCGCTCTTCGGCCCAGCAGCGGCCACGTAGATCGGTGGCGGCGACGGCGGTAGGTCGTAGATCTTGAGCTGATCAGTCTGAAAGTAGCGGCCCTGAAACGAGACTCGCTGACCGCTCCAGAGTTGGCGGATCAGCTGGATGGCCTCGATCAACCGGTCGTGGCGCTCTTGATACGGCCCGAACCGGTTGGTGGCGGCCTGCTCGTTGAGCCGCTCGCCGGTTCCGACGCCGAGGAAGACCCGGCCGGGGTAGAGCACCGCAAGCGAGGCGAACGCTTGGGCGACCGTCGTCGGATCGTAGCGGTAGATGGGGCAGGTGACCCCGGTGCCGAACGGCACATGATCGGTTTGTTGGCCGACCAGGGCCAGGGTGATCCAGGGAAACATCGAATGGCCTTCGTTGTCCTGCCACGGCTGGATGTGGTCGCTGGCCCACAGGTAGCGGAATCCGGCCTGCTCGGCCGCGTGCGCCTGGTCGACCAGCCGGGCCGTTGGGAACTGCTCGCTGGACAGTACAAAACCCACGCCCGGGCCTGACGCCGATGGCGCCGGGGCGCTCGGCGCCCGGGCCGGTTTCGAGCCGCACGCAGCCGCCAATCCCGCGGCGCTGAGCCCAGCCGCAACCGTCGCAAACGAGCGTCGTGACATTCCTCGCATGGACCGGGATTACCCGACGCATGCGACGACGTCAATGCCGCCGGACGGGATCCGCCGCGGTCGCGCGGCGGTCGGTGCCCTAGCAGGTGCCCCCACCAGGACTCGAACCTGGGACCTGCGGATTAAAAGTCCGTAGCTCTACCAACTGAGCTATAGGGGCGCGAGGCACAGGATACTGCCTGCGTGAGGCAGGGCTCGTTTGAGGATTGGGACCGTGGTGGCCTAAGCTGGCGTGGCTCCCAACGAACGATGTTGCGAGTACCCCGGAGAGATTCGGTTCTGGCCCCCTTCGTCTAGACGGCCTAGGACGCCGCCCTTTCAAGGCGGTAACGCGGGTTCGAATCCCGTAGGGGGTACTGCGACGCGGAGACGCGGAAGCACACAACACAACAAGGCACAACATGGCCCTGTGGCGCAGTTGGTTAGCGCGCCGCCCTGTCACGGCGGAGGTCGCGGGTTCGAGTCCCGTCAGGGTCGCCATCGCATCGAGGCACGCGGTGCCTTCCGGCCAGGTAGCTCAGTCGGCATGAGCGTCCGCCTGAAAAGCGGAAGGTCGGCGGTTCGATCCCGCCCCTGGCCACCGGGGTTGAACTGCACGGACGCGGGTCTGGTGGCGTCCCAGGAGCGGTGTAAAAGTTCGGACATAGATTCCGCTCGCTTACGGTTGTGATTTTATGCGATGGCGCCGACAGGATCGGCGGGCGCCACGCCAGGTTCGGTGTGTACTTCC